>Ga0210389_10000264_pt1 | contig 53329 bp, 59 predicted proteins | sample IncBWH28OmetaG_FD_160127 | JGI IMG/M metagenome (GOLD analysis project Ga0210389, IMG submission 160127) | Forest soil microbial communities from Barre Woods Harvard Forest LTER site, Petersham, Massachusetts, United States - Inc-BW-H-28-O ... | reverse complement strand
TACATGAAGTCCGAAAATGTCCACCAGCTCATTGGTTCTCCTTGGTATTTAACGCCGCGGCTCAGAGGCGACCGAGCGACTGCACGGAAGAAAGTCGCATACCGACGTCCCCAACCGCGATTGATTGTAAACGACCGCTTACCGGCAGATGTTGGGTCGGGCCGCTACTTCCGCTTTTGGCCGGGTGGTGACGGGGACGCTCGACGACAGATCGCCCGCAAATCGTGCTCCTTCAAGCTAGCTGGCTCCTCAACAATGGAGCCAATCATGGAAACCACTACTGCAGATACAGTTCGGGAGCCGTGGAATAAAGGCAAGCTCGCGGGTCAAAAAACGCCGTTCAAGCTCAAAGAAATATGGGCGATTCGCATCCGGCTTCAGATCGCCCACCGTTGTCGCGACCTCGCGCTATTCAATCTGGCTGTCGATAGCAAGCTTCGAGCTTGCGACCTCATGGCCCTGCGGGTGCGCGACGTCTGCCGTGGCCAGATCATGGCGTCTCGCGCGCTGATTCTTCAACAGAAGACGAGCCGACCCGTCCAATTTGAAATCACCGAACCCGCGCGCGCCGCAGTGGCGGCCCGGATCGCGTAATCGAAACGAAGGCCTGAAGATTTTCTCTTCCCGAGCCGTATTCACGCCTCCCCGCACCTTTCAACTCGCCAGTATGCTCGGATTGTGGATTCCTGGGTCTTACAGCTGGGATTGGATCCCGCCAACTATGGCACGCATACGCTGCGCCGAACCAAAGCGACGCTGATCTACCGGCGGACAAAGAATCTGCGCGCAGTTCAGTTGCTGCTGGGTCATACCAAACTGGAGAGTACAGTGCGGTATTTAGGTATTGAGGTGGATGATGCCCTAGAGATGGCGGAACAAACTGAGGCGTGAGGGTTGGCGTCGGTCAGCGACAACGGTCGCTGACCGGCCAGAAGTTGCCATTCGACACCGAAATGTCTCGGCCATAAAGCCGACATTCCCAAAAGATTTGTAGAAACTGGTTCGATTTGGCTGTGGTGGATGGTGATCTTCAACCAATGCGATGGTCCGTCGCTGCAATCTAAACCTCAAATCGCTCCCATCGATGCCTTGCTGTCTCAAGGAGTGCCTTGAAGGCCGAGTCACCACGAAGTGGTTCGAATGCAGGATCGTGACGGGAAAGAAACGGATAATTCACGAAGCCTCGGTCGATTGCGACTTGCAACCACTGGATTGCAGACTCGCGCGCCCCCGCCATGGCAAAGCCTTGCGCAAGCAAGCGTGGAAATACGTCAGTCGCGCGCGCGATCGCCTTGATCTGCGGCGTCAGTTCTGCCTCAGCTTCACGGGAACGACCCATAGTCGCGTTCGCCAGAAAGAACGAGATTCGCGCCGGGAGGGTGTCCCTCTGATCTGGAGGGAAGGACTTCAGGAGTGTGTTCACCTCGTCGTTTCGGCGATTAAGAATCAGGACCCAAGCGAAGAATAGCCTCGCCATCGGGTTTGACTGATCCATCTCGAACATTTGCCGATATGGCTCTATCGCCGCTTCGAGGTTGCCCTCCACAACCTCGGCGAATCCTGGCATGCATCGCGTAATCGGCGTGAGCGGATCCACAGCCAGCAGCCGAGCCAAGAGAGGTCGTGCCGCCGCGACGCGTCCGGAGATGAGGTAGCAGTTGCAGAGTAGGAGCAGCGTGTCAGAATTGTTCGGGTCCAAATCTAGAGCAATTTTCAGATCGCGCACGGCATCCTGGATGCGACCGCGTGAGTATGCGATCCAGCCGCGCAGCTGCCATCCCGGAGCCGAATGCTCGTCCAGTGCGAACAGCTTGGAGGCACACGCGTCAGCCTCGACCAGCGGCTCCTCGCTTAGGTCAATACCTGCTTCCCGGTATTGGAGATGCGCAAGACCAAGTGAGGCATATAGCCGAGTATTTTCCCCAATGAGCGTCAGGGCCTGTCTAAGGAGTTGCACGGCGCGATCGATCCCATCGCGGCGCCAGCTCCACATGTCGTGCCGTGCGCGCAGGTAACACTCGTACGCTGGAATATTGTTGATGGCACGCTCGCTGAGGTGTCGTTCCTCGATCGCACTCAACCGCAGTTCAAGCGCCTCTACGATCCTGCGTGCCACCTGCTCCTGGATCGAAAAGACGTCGTCGATCGTGCCGTCGTATGTACCCGCCCAGCGGTGGACGTCTTGCGGCGCATCAATAAGCTGCGCGGATACCTTGAGGCGGCTACCAGCTCGGCGGACGCTGCCTTCCACGAGGTAGCGAACACCTAGTCGCCTGGCGATTACAGGCGCTCCGTCGCTCGTGGTGCGAAACACTGCCGCGGACCTACGCGAAGTAACTTGCAAGGCCTGGACCTTCGCAAGTGCGATGGTCACTTCCTCAGTGAGGCCGTCCGCAAAATAGTCTTGCGCATCCGAACCCGGGCTGGCGAACGGGAGAACCGCAATCGACCGGGACGAAGCCGGCACTGGGGCGGTGGTCGAGCGGGATGCAGGATGCGGGGTGCGCGCCCGGGTCTGCCGCCACGTGTCCAGCTCGGTCCTAAGGGCAAAAACCCGTCCGAGCTTGTGATGCATGTGACGATGTACGGGGAGCCCCTCCCCCCGCTCCCATCGACGAGCTGTACGGACACTGCTGTCAAGGTAGGCTGCAATGGCCTTCCAGGAGCCCAAACGATCTGTTGGAGGCGCCCTCATCAAGTGTGCCCATTGCCTGTTCGGCGCGCCGGGCGGACTGAGTTGGGCCAAAGTGGGTCACGACGAGCCATCCTATGGGTTGCCATCTTGGTCAGGTCCCTGTGTTCGGCTAGCTTGCGTTTCGGCCCTGCAATCATTCGCTACACAGCACGGAGTTCGTCATGCTCATTACCCCTGTCGGTCTCATCACGTGGCTCGGAACCCTCTCTATCGGCTGCATCTCATTATGCAATGGCGTGGCCTTTGCGGGCGAGGGGTCAAGCTCCAAAGTACGATCTGTCCAGGTTGCCGGCAGCGGCACGGACTTGCTGAACGGCGCAATAATTCACTCTAAAAAAGACACGCCGACCGGCAAGATTCAAAAGAGCACGGCGACCGTGGAGTTGAAGGGGGACCTGATCGGGCGAGTGCTGTACCACGTGACTTCAACGTTTGATACTGCGAACAACACCCTGGTCAACACTGGTGATCAAGTTTTCTCCGGAACGATAGCCGGGTCGGAACCCGTCATGATCCACGACGGCAAGTTTAGTTTCCACGAAAACCTCAAGACTGGCGCAGATGCCGGATCCGTCTACCTGTTCGACCACATCGCGGGTCCCCGAGTGCAGTGCACGCTACATGTCGTGGGAACGGGTAAAGACGCCGAGGCAAATCCTACATTCGACTACACCGGCCAATGTGATTTCCGCGACAAGTAGGGACTGACCACGATCGATCTTGAATGACGGATCGCGCGTGTCGGCAAAGCGGACGGGCTCCAGCTGGCCAGTTTGAGTCATTCGACCACCAGAAATGCGCGCCTGTAAGCTGCCATTCACGGCGCGCGGTAGAGTGACCGTAATGATTCAGCGAACGCAACTCAAAAGGGCTGGCGGGATTGCCGCGTATTTCGGGTTAGATTCTATAGGACGCCTCTGGTTACATCGTGAGGGCTATATGAGCTACAAATCCGTTGAATACTCGCTCGGATCGGCCATTGATTTCGTCCTCCATATCAGACACAGGAATGGTTTCCGCGACTTGACCGTTGCGGTGGGCCGCTTAGTGCTGCTGATCGCGTCCGGATACGCCACCGTTTACATTGTTCGCGCGGTGCTCAGCCTGTGATCTACTCAAACAACGAGGAAGGTGTATGACCGTTCAATCCGCATGGCTGTCAAGAATAGGGGCCGCCATCCTCTTGATCGTTGCCGCCGCCGCCGCCGGCTGCGCCGCGATCTGGCTGCCTTATTTCCTGGCACGCTGGTTGTCGAACATCCCGCTGCTTGTCCTCATGTCGGTTCTGTCCTTTTTCTTGGTTGCATGGATCGGGGCGCGTGCCAGCGCTCGCGTGTGGGGCGCGCTGCGCGGCACTCGCTTTGCTTTCCAAGCGACCGGCGTCTTGACGCTCGCCTTTGCAGTGGCACTCTATTTGCTGGCCCTAAAGCCTGGGCCCGATCCGGGTAATCCCCCGCCCTTCGCCAATACCCGCTACTGGCAACTGCCTAGCGGCTCGCGAATTGCTTACAGCGAGTTCGATCCGCCGCCGGAGATGCCCGTGAAGCCCGACCCCGTCGTCTTTCTTCACGGCGGGCCCGGCGTGCGCCAGGCTCCCTTCGATCAATCTATATACGGCGGTCTGTCGAAGGAAGGCTTTCGGGTTTTTCTCTATGATCAGGCAGGCAGTGGTCTGTCGGACTTCCTGCCTCATGTACGCGACTACACCTTCAAGCGCATGGTCGACGATCTCGAAGCAGTGCGAAAGCAAATCGGCACCGACAAAATGATCCTGATCGGTCACTCCTGGGGTTCGACGCTGGCGGCGAAATACATGGCTACTTATCCCGGGCATGTGTCCAAAGTCATTTTTCATGCGCCGGCCGATATTTGGGACTGGACAAATCCTTTTGACTACAGCCGCACCGATGCGCCCGGATTTCCTGCTTTTTCCCCCCGGTGTGCGCTTCGTGGCGGCAATGATGCTGACCGACCGAAATCCGGACGCCGCGGAGAACTTTGCTTCGCAGCGCGAAATTCAAGGCCTGTTCGTCCCGGATGTGGATGCTCAACTCGGCACCGTCGTCTGCAAGGGCGATTCGAACCGCCTGCCGCCGGAAATTGCCGCCATGCGTGCGGCGCATGAGAACCCCGCCTTTAACCCCTATGTCCTGCGGAACATTCAGTTCGACAACGGCGATCCTCACGAAGCTTTGCGAAAGGATCCCACGCCTGCGATTCTGCTGTACCCGGAATGCAACTACGTTGCCTGGGCCGGCGTAGTGGACTACCGCAAAACCCTGTCGAACCTGAAGATTTATTACGTCCCACACGCGGGCCACTACGCTCAGATGGAGCAGCCGGACTTGATGCGCCGGATCATGGTCGCCTTTCTGCTCGATCAACCGGACGCGATCGCACCGGTGCAGGGCGACGAAGATCCGCGGCTGAGACCGGCCGCGCCGGATAGCTGATTGGTCGGAAGCCGACAGTCGCGAGGGCGTGCAACGGGGTCGACACGAGTCGATAGCGGCGGTGCTGTCGACGTCGGGCCGGCGGCCATTAGAACGAAACGCATATCGCGACGCTTCGGTCTGGGTCGTTCGGCGAGCGAAAGGTTGCCGTCTCGCGCAGGAACTGAAAGCTTGGCCAAGTGGGGCGTCAATGTACAGCCGTGGCAAATTGCCGCTTGCCATGCAGAATAACTTTAGGTCACATCGAGAAAAATAGCATGGTGACTCTTATGCGTGTTCTCACCGTACATTCAGTAGTTTTCACGGCCGTTTGCGTGCTCGCCGGTACTGCCGTCGCATTAGCAGATGGTGATCCAGTCCCGCGGGCTCTGGCAATGATTAGTCCTCAATCCATTCGTGCCGATATGCGCTTCCTCGCAGACGACCTGCTGGAAGGTCGGGGCACGGCTACGCGCGGCCACGAGGTGGCTGCGAAGTTTATGGCAACACGGTTCGAGGCGATGGGACTTATCCCTGCCGGCGATGCCGGCACGTATCTCCAACGAGTCCCGCTGCGTTCGATGAAGACTGACGCCGGCAAGAGCGCCATGACATGGATTCGGGCGGGCAAGGCACACACTTTGGTGGCTGCGAAGGATTATCTATTGCGCCCGGACCCGAGCCGGCGTTCGATTTCGGTTGAGGCTCCGTTGGTGTTCGTGGGATTCGGGGTGACGGCACCCGAGCAGCATTACGACGACTACCGTGGCATCGACGCGCACGGCAAGATCGTGGCCGTGATATCGGCGGCACCACACTTTGAATCCGCCATAAGAGCGCACTTTACCTCCACCTTGGTCAAGGCGAGAAACGCCGTTGCGCACGGTGCAGTCGGATTGATCGTGCTCGACGATCCGATTCTCGAAGAGGAGTATCCGTTTGCCGCGCAAGCGCGCGATTCGGGGAAGCCGTCCTTTCGCTGGCTTGACCAGCGCGGCCTCCCGAACGATGCAACGCCGGAATTGAAGAGTGTTGCGTTCTTGAGTCTGCGCGCGAGCCAGGAACTCTTTGAGGGAAGCCGATACACCGCTAATCAGGTGTTTAAGATGGCCAAAGCGGGAGCACTCAAGTCATTCCCTCTGCCCTTAATCACCAAGATGACCACGGCTACCAATTGGGTCGACGTTCAAAGCCACAACGTAGTGGCGAAGATCGAGGGCGGTGATCCGGCGCTCAAGGACCAGTATCTGGTCTATACCGCACATTTGGATCACCTCGGCATTGGCGATCCGGTAAACGGCGATTCGATCTACAATGGCGCGCTCGATAATGCATCGGGCGCGGCGATATTGCTCGAAGTCGCCCGAGCGTTCACCGAGCTGAAACCAGCGCCGCGCCGCTCAATTCTGTTCCTGTCAGGGACCGCCGAAGAGGAGGGTTTACTGGGTTCCGATTATTTCGCACACAATCCAACAGTGCCGCACGACTCGCTGGTCGCCGATCTGGATGTCGACACCGATTTCATGCTTTGGCCTCTGCAAGACGTCGTTGCCTTTGGCGCAGAGCACTCGAGCCTGAATGCGGTTGTTCAGCGCGCTGCCGAGCGACTTCATCTGGTTTCAAGCCCGGATCCGGCACCCGAGCAAGCGTTGTTTGTCCGAGGCGACAATTATTCGTTCGTGAAACAAGGCATTCCTTCGGTGGCGCTCTCGCCCGGCGTAAAGTCGGATGATCCGAAAATAAATCCAATGAAGATTGCTGGTGAATGGCTGCAAACACGCTACCACCAGCCCAGTGATGACATGGAGCAGCCGGGCTTGGACTTTGACGAAGCTGTCAAATTCGCACGACTTGTATTACTGGTGGGCCAGGCGATTGCCGACGGGGACCAACGGCCTCATTGGAATCAACACGATTTCTTCGCTGAGCGGTACGTACCGAAGGCAAACTGAACCCCGATAGCCGACATTCGCGAATGCCGGCAATGGGGTCGATAGTGCTCGTTCGCCATGGATATCGTTCGGTATATTCGCAACTGCCTAACTGAGGTCAATCATGCGCATTGCGGTGGTCTACGATTTTCCGCCATTTGATGCTGGTCTTTTTGACGCCGCTGAGTTTCTTATCTCGGGCGGCAATGCACGATTGCTCATCAAAGTGGCCGAACATTCGGACATCATTTTGCGATTCAAAAAATTACGTGGCATCAGTTCACCGCGTTGTACAACTGCTCGACGGAGCAGGTTAAGAGCGCATACTTCAAACTTGTGAGACTCGATGAGTCCGAGCGTCTAACGAAGTACATCGCGGCAGACAGAGCCGCCTCGAAGGCATACAAGGAACTTCACCACTTTCGGGTTTTCTTGGACGAACATGGGTGTCCTGAGCCGTTCGCGGAATCGTTTAGCACCGTCCCCGATAGCGGTCGGTGGCGTCGGCCAGGTTAGGGTCGATGGCAGCCCGTCGATCGCTTCGCCGATGAGTGCACACTGCTTTCGGTGCGATTGAATGTAGTGAATCGCGGATTCCAGGACTTCGTCGCGGCCGGCGCTGATACCGGCAATGGTTGGGCGCACCATGATGTCAGGGACAATGCCGACGCGCTGCGTGGGGCGTTTTCGCGTTGAAGCAGCCATTCGCGGTGTGCGGTAAGCCAGAAAGTCTATCGGGCCGAGTCGAGTAGGGAGCGCATGGTGCCACCCAATGAAAACCGGTGTTCTGGTCCTCTAATCAGTAGTTAGATTCTGTGATCAGCAGTCGCGCTTGGCCGTGGGTCGTTGTTGGGGTGGTCGTGCTATCGTTGCGCTGTTCGGTTGGCGCACGACTGTTAGGTAGACCGCAGTTTGTGGTGTCCATTGGTTCTCCGGCGCTCGTCTTAACCGCCTGGGCGTTTTCCGGTCATCTCATAACGCTCGATGACGATTTTCCCGGGGATTGGAGTAACCCTGAGCGATCTGCAAAATTTGTGTATCAGTCTCTATTGGCGCTCGCGGTGAAATTAATATTTTTTTGTCTGACTTGCCGGGCAATTTTCTATTAGCGCATCGCGTGAATCTAACAATCGGCTCGAGCGAACGAGGGAGCTGCGTCTTCGGTGAGCCAAGGAGGGGATCGATGATCAGTAGCGGTCAGTTGAGGCGACGATTAGACTGCTCGATAGCAGACCTTCAACTGGCGTAGTCGGCGCGTAAGGGCACCTATGATATCGGCCTCGTCAACTGTTGGAATGGTGCTTTTAGGCGCCTCTCTTCAAGCAATCGCGGGTGCTGATCCGCTGCCAATTATCGACATGCATTTACACGCATTGGCGGCAGACGAGCAGGGACCGCCTCCCGTCGTCATTTGCGCACCATACGATTCAATGCCGACCCGAGCGCCCGGTGCGAGCGTCGAGGAGTACACGCAATCGTTCCTCAAAACGGCCAATTGCGTCCATCCGATTTGGTCGGCGAAGGATAACGACACTTTACGAGAAGAATCTCTAGCGGCATTACAGCGCTACAACATTATCGCGGTTACGAGCGGCGAGCCTGAGTTCGTACAAAAGTGGCATTCTGCCGACCCGAAAAGGATTATCCCGGCAATCATGTTCGGAATACATGATGCGCCCGCAATCGCTTCCTTGCGCGCAATGTACAAGGCGGGAATGCTCAAAGTGTTGGGTGAAATTGTTGCGCAATATGACGGGGTGGGACCCAACGATTCTCGCCTTGAACCCTATTGGAAGCTTGCGGAGGAACTCGATATTCCGGTGGGAATCCACATTGGGCCGGGACCGCCGGGGGCCACCTATTTGGGAATCACAAAGTATCGAGCGAGCCTATCAGATCCATTGCTCCTCGAAGACGTCCTCGTTAGACACCCGCGTTTACGTCTGTACGTGATGCACGCGGGATGGCCGATGATCGATCGAATAATCGCGTTACTTTATGCGCACCCGCAGGTTTATGTCGATTTAGCTGTGATCGATTACACGCAACCTCGAGCGGAGTTTCACCGATACTTGCAGCGGTTAGTTGATGCAGGCTATGGGAAGCGTGTGATGTTTGGCTCCGATCAGATGGTTTGGCCCGCGGCAATTGGTCTTGCAATCGACGGAATTCAGTCGGCCACATTTCTGACCCAAGAACAAAAACGCGACATCCTTCATGACAACGCAGCAAGATTTTTACGCCTGAAAGAACCGCCGGGGTAGAGAGTGTAGCGTCACAAGAAAAGTTGTATGGTGGGGCGCTCCTATCGAGTTAAGTTCCTCAACTGGTGCCACTCGCAATCGGCATCATTGGGTCGTCAGTACTCGCTCACGCGATCGCCACATCGGGCGATTCAGTTTATGCAAGAATGGTACGAGTTTCGTGCAGCATCCTCCATCTCACATGACGCCATCAACGTCTCTCAATGCATTCGAGGAATTCGTTCAGAATCGTGGTAGCGCGCTTCCGGCATTGACAGTGCGCACGGGTGTTGCCGAGATGCTTTCCTTTTTCGAATCCGTCTCGCCCCTGGGCTGCACCAATGAAAACGGCGACATGCTGCTGTTTCAATGGGGACGTATGACTGGGGCGACGGCCCGCAATTCGAAATCAACATCACACGCCAATTCATGGAATCAGCGGCCGAGGATGATGACGCGATTAGCCAATTGCAGGTGACCTTTAAGTTTCCGCGGGACAAAGATACCGCTGCGCTTGGCAATGGAAATCGTTGGTGTAACTCGCAATCGAAAATCCAGCAATTCCGTGAATACATTCTCTTCAATCGGGCATTCCTCGCAAAGGTGGACTGGGATCCCCCGGGTGTCTTCGTGCACCACGAATACGTCTAACGGTTCTGTACTGCCAGAAGCTGCCGTTCATGACCGTCAACAACGGGTCCGAATGCAGACATCTGAACTAAGAAGGTTCGCGCGCTGGGCGGCGCGCCGGTGCACCGCGGCAAGCGTTGCCATACGCACGTCTCGCAATGGCACGCGAGCTCGAACGAGCATCCAATTCGCGTACGAATCCTCACGCCACTATCTCAGCATTGGACAACTGGCTATGCGTTACGAACGAGTCATCGTGACCCGCTACGGCGGCCCTGAGGTAATCAGTCTCATCGAAGAAGACCTCCCGGCACCCCAGCCAGAGGAGGTCCGGGTGAAGGTCTTGGTTGCGGGCGTTAGTCTGCCCGACGTTCTGGCGCGCGAGGACGTCGCGCCCCCGTGACCACAAAGCGCCGATATAACGTTTTATTGAGCTTTGTCGCTCCGGGTCGGCCACAGAGGCCATTCTGGCGTCTATCCGCGTTTCCCTGTGGCGGACCTTCAGCGTCATCCCTACAAAATGTGGCGGCGATAACAGCCGATATGGCCTGTCGACCTACCTCCGCGTGAAGATGATGCCTTTAGCCCGCTGCTTGAAGACCTCGAAACCACTGATCTTTCCACCCGGGTCTCTCGTAAATACCAATGTCAGGAAGTCTTCGGCATTGAACTCATCTCGCGCGAGCGGGCTCAGGGGCAAAGGGGGAGACCATGCGTTGTGCAGTACGAGTTGCATTTGCTCGACCGTGAATCTGTACTCGGTATGGAGCTCGGTACTCGTGTAGTTGCCGGCATATTGCAACAGGTCTTCTGCGCTTAGCCGAGGCGTGTCGACGCGAGTCAGGACGAGCTCCTCTTCGCCGGCTTCCTTGAAGATCGCTCGCATCTTCGTGCCTCGTGCCTCGAACGCCACGTTGACATCATCAGGTGAGTTCTGCGACAGAGTGAAGCGCCCAAGGGACACCGGTATCATCGGTATAGCAGAGGTCCCCTGCTGCAAGCCTAACCGCCCTTTCCTTGCCACGAAGGTCCGGACACCATCATGTGAGGCGTCCTCATAGCTTCCAGCATATGGTACTGGGTCGAACGCGCTTCGCGTTGCTGCAACGCCGGTGGCGACTGGCGGACCAGTCTCACTGGTGAAATCACTAGCGAGATAGAGATCCGCAACACGGCGCGCAAGCCCTTCGGCGTTGGCACTCGATACGTTGCAGAGGCAGATGACTGTGAAGCGCTGGTTCGGGAAGCGAAGTAGCTCGGTGTTATACCCAAACAGGTTTCCGCCGTGCTCGACGGTAGGCAGGCCGCGGTAATCGCTTATTTGCAGGCCGAGTGCATAGTCGATCTCCCTCCCGCTATTCAGGCGCCCACGTACCTGCAGTTCCTTCATTACGGAGCCATCGGCGAGCTTGTCGTCATAGAAATTCTGATCCCAACGGAGCAGATCATCGACGCTGCTCATTAACCCACCATCGCCGACTTTGTCGAAATTGGTAGACCAGTCGACGAGGAAATCCCCTTTGGGGCCCGGCTCATAGGCCGCTACCCGGCCGGGCACGACTTCGGTACGGGCGTCGAAGAAGCGTGTATGAGTCATGTGAAGCGGCTGAAAGATGTTTTTCTGCGCGAATTCTGCTAGGGGCTCCTTGCTGACGCGATGCACGACCTCGGCCAGGAGGAGATAGTTCGTGTTGCTGTACGAGTACTTATCTCCGGGCGTGAAGTTCAAACCTTTCTGTCGCGTCACGAGGTCCAGCAGCTCGGGAAACGTATAGACGTCGGCGACGTCGCGGCCCGAGAGCGTCAGGAGACCCAGGTAGTCCCGGAATCCGCTCGTGTGATGCAGCATCTCCCTGAGCGTAATCGGGTGCCCATAATCGGGGAGCTCCGGGATGTACTTGTGCACGTCATCATCGAGGGACAGAAGCCCGCGGTGCTCGAGGATGACAATACTCGCCGCAGTGAACTGCTTGGACACCGAGCCCATGTAGAAGACCGACTCGCTCGTGAGAGGCACGGCAAGCTCCAAGCTCCCCTCGCCATAACCACGCCGGTAGACGAAGCTCCCGTCCCGGATGACGCCCAGTGAACATCCTGGGGAAGCGGGCTTGTCGTAGGCGCGGAAGATCTTATCGACAGCCGAATCGTCGGGTTTTGCCGGGAACGCTGGGGAGATCACAGCGATGCACAGCAGGAACATGGCGGAACGCATGTGTATTCTCCTCGATCTCGAGCCGCGCAAGACCTACGAGTCTCCGCGCGGTTGGGGGCCATCTGATCTGAACTTAGATGGTCAGGACCCGCTGAAGGTTTAAATCTGGCCGGTTGTCCTTAGGTGAACATGTGTCGCTCGAACCCTCTGCGAGCGCTGTGTCGGCGGGGTGAGGTGTGACACCTGCGCTCCCACGCCACAATCGTAGAGGCTTTGCGCGAACCGTAATTGGGGCACCCCATAGCTGCCGTTCGTTGCCGGCAGAAACGGGTCGAGAGTTCGCATTCGCGCGTCGGCAACGCTTGACGGGCTCAGAGCGGCCAATTGCGGTCGCTGGGCGGTCAGAACTGGTAGGCTCGAAGCGGACGTTCGCGGCTAGCGCTACGGGGCTACGTCGACGACGGACAAGTTCCCGTTTGTGACGACTATTAGCGCGTCCCTCGTGCAAATTATCCGGCCGCGCCGGCCATCGGAGTGCGCTGGACTACATAGTAAAATAGGCACTACCTAAATTCCGTTTCGGCTAGGGAGAGATTTATGAGAATTGTCCACCTGGCTCTGGCAGTTTGCGTTGTCGCGGCGGTTAGCAGTGCTAGCTCCCCAAGCTGCGACGAAGGATCCCACGACCAGCGCGAGCAAGGTTGCTCCGCTCATCCTCGAAAAGAACGAGGGTGAGAGGCGCGTCTGGAGGCCGATCGAAGGGGCGAAGGGCTGGGATGCCCAGCGTGGCCCATTTATCTTGAAAGTCGATCGGCACAACGGCGGCTCGTCTCACTTGGTTTTCGGAACCGAGGACCTGCCGCCCGGGGCGTCGATCGATCGCCACAGGCACCCGGGCGCAGATGAGATTCTCTTCCTGCAGAACGGAAGTGCGCGGGTGAGCTTGGGTGATAGGACAAAGGAGGTTCATGGCGGCGCCACGGTCTTTATTCCCGCGGACACCTGGATTGCAGTGACCAATGTCGGCGCAGAGGCGATTGGCTGTGTCTTCGTGTTTTCTGCTCCCGGCTTCGAGGATTACATGCGCGCGGAGTCCGTTCCGGAGGGCCAGAAGATCACGCCTCTGACCAAGGCCGAAGATGCGCAGATCATGAAGGAGCACGCACACGCGGTGATCTACGAAGTACCGTAACGATACAGTCAGCTGGCGATTCGATTCATGTCCGCTTTCGCTGGAAGTCTCTCCTTGAGCTGACCTGCAACTTGGCCGATACCTGCGGGACAAGTTAAGAGAACTGTTTTCGTACACGCTGGTTGACGCCAATGATCGTTTTTGGCGATTTCCCGCCCGGCGGCCGTTCGCGTCGGACCGTTTGGGATCGAACGGGTGCCGGTGATGCCTGTGCACAGGCGGCGGGGTAGGGTTTAGAATCAGATCGACCATGAGCGACCAGCAAGTTAAAGTTCGCGACGACTGGGTTAACAGGCCCGGTATGGGCATCGTTTGGTGGTGTCTACCGCTTGCCGTCGGCGTCGCGGCGAGCTACCTAGCTTTGGCACCCCTTATCACAGTCATTGTCTGGATCGTTTCATTTGTCTGGATGGGAACCGGCTGTACTTTAAATGCGCGGCGCTGCCACCGGCTGCATTGCTATTTATCGGGGCCGACATTTTTTCTAGGTGCCGCCGCACTGGGCTTGTTGGCAGCTGGTATCGCGTTCGCGGGGCCGCATTCCCTCAACAACATCGTCGGGATTACGCTCACCGTCGCCTTGCTTTCATTCGTGCCGGAAATCATCTGGAAAAAAAGACTCTGAACTAGCTACATCAGCGGGGCCGCTGCGAGCGGTGGCCTCACCCGATACCCGCCAGTGACGACCGACCGGAGAGGGTCGAAACCTGCCCTACGACCACTTCACTTACGGGCAATCACTAAGCGATAACCTAAGTCGACCGCAGTTAGGTCTTGAAGGCTCGAATACCGTCGGTGCCAAGTGCCCGATTCGATGTCCGATTCGAGTCGCGTGAGATTGGCCTCGACGTTTCCCATCTTTGAGAAAGTCGAAATGCTTCCACGCACCAGCGGGTCGAGATACGCCCCTGGTCGCTTCCAGTACGCGCCTAGAAAACCATCTCGACAGTCTGCCGGAATCGGAATTGATATCAATTCAACTGATCCAAAGGAATCCGCATATTGCTCGATGCGCGGAAAAATATGCCGGTCAGCAACCAATTCAGGAAAATAATCGAAGAGCCAGAATTGTTCGCAAACATCAAAGTCGATTGTGAGAAATACGACTTGTGAGCGGGCTACCCTACGACACTCCGAAAAGCCCTCTTCTTTGTTCTTCCAATGATGCACAGTTAGTATGCCGAGTACTGCATCAAAGCTGTTGTCGCGGAACGGCAGGGACTCAACAACGCCTTGCACCACGGGCGCGGCACCGTGAGGTCGCTGCGCAATCATCGTGCGCGACGGTTCTAGCGCAACAACTGACTTGGACCTAGGTTCATACGATCCGCTGCCCGCGCCCACATTGAGGATCGAAGCGGAGCCATTGAGAGCGAGCCAAATGGCCGCGGCGATCCGTGGGTCGGCTTCTCGACGACCCGAGTAAGTACGCCCAATTTTGTCGTAAAGCATCGCGACGAGTCCCTGCTTGTACTAACGCGAGAAGCAACAAAATATAGCCGCTTGTTGAGGGCCCGGAAAGCTGCCGCCCATCGAGGGCCGCTTCGGGCCGATTAGGGGCCTCACAACGCCATACCACCGTCGATCGTGAGACTGGAGCCGGTCATGTAGCCTGACTCCTTGCTGGCGAGATAGGCGACCAGACCGGCGATCTCGTCCGGATCGCCGGCGCGCTTGAGCGGAATCAGCGGCTCGATCGCCTCGATAAGATCAACCGTCATGTCCGTGATAGTGGGCCCGGGCTGAATGTTGTTGACAGTAATGCCGCGGCTCGCAAGGTCAATGGCAATGCCTTTCACCATGACCGCAACCGCAGCCTTCGTCATTGCATAGACGCTCGAGCCCGGATGTCCGCTGCGCACCGCTGTGTTGCTGCCGATCGTAATGATGCGACCGCCGTTAGTGAGACGCGCCGCCGCGGCCTGGATGGCAAGAAAGACCCCACGCACGTTGATGTTGAGCATCCGGTCGAGATCTTCCACATTCACCTCTGCGACGTCACCACGCAGCAAGATGCCGGCGTTGATAACCGCAATATCCAGCTTCCCGAAATGATCCACGGTCTGTGCGACAGCTGCCTCGATCGCTTGCGGATCCGCGCTATCAGCCTTGATTGCAAGGCCTCTCCGCCCGGCAGCCTCAATCGCCGCAACTGTGTCGGCGGCTCGCTCGGGCGCCGACACGTAGGTCACCGTCACATCGGCGCCCTCTGTTGCAAGACGTCTCGCCGCGGCTGCGCCAATGCCGCGCGAGCCGCCAAAGACAATGGCAATCTTTCCCGTAAGTCCGTGATTCGTGTTCACCGGCGTCTCCTCATTATTGACAGGTGAGTCCATAAATAGGTGCACGTCAGCCGCCCGGGGTCCCTTCGCCTAGCGGGATCGAAACCGGTCGATGGCAAATCTGGCTAGTGCGCCCAGGCTCTTGGCGTCGCCCCCAGCCCGGGCGGCGAGCTGAATGCCTTGCATCGTCATCTGCAAAAAGGCGGCGGCTTCGCGGGCGTCGATGGCGCGGTCGACTTCTCCGCATGCCTGGCCCTCACGGACGCGTTCAACCAAGCGCCTGAAGAGCCTTGGCCCCACCTTGCTCCGCAGCATCACAAGCTCCGGATCAGCGGCCCCAAATTCACAGACAGCGCTGACACCCATGCAACCGAGTGCACGTACGCTGTCATCTTTGGAAATGAGGCCGAGCAACAGTGCCGCAATACCGCCTAGCGGCGAAGCACTGTTATTCAGGCGCTCCAAGTTGCGCGCACTGCTTTCCCGCTGATATCGCTCCAACGCTTCAAGGTAGAGCTTTCGTTTGTCACCGAACGCGTTGTAGAGGCTCTGTCGTCCGATGTTCATGGCAGTGAGCAGGTCCTCGGTAGAAGTCGAGGCATAGCCTTTCCCCCAGAAAGCGCGCATCGCGCGGTCCAGCGCTTCGTCTCGATCGAACTCTCTGGGCCTGACCATGCCGCGAGGATATTAGTTATGGATCGATCCGTCAATATTGTCATCGCCTCTGCAGACGGGCACCGCTCCGGAGGCCGGCGAAAACCTTGACGACCAAACTGGCACAGCGCACCCTTCGTGGCGTTGCGCGAATGATTGGAATCGACGAGTCCGCTGAAACTTACCCGTGAATCCACTTTTTCTCGTTGCCGGTGCCGGCGTGATCGCAGGAATGATGAATGCGCTGGCCGGCGGCGGTACGTTCGTCACCCTGCCGGCGCTGATTGCCGCAGGGGTGTCCTCGGTGAATGCCAACACAACCAGCACCGTCGCGCTGTTCCCCGGGCAACTCACGAGCACCTGGGCGTATCGCGATGGATTGGGCTCGATCGGATCCGTGCCGCTGCGGTTACTCGTAATCGCAACTTTTGTCGGCGGTGCGCTCGGCGCGATCCTGTTGCTGCGGACTCCGATCAAGACTTTTGATGTCGTTTTGCCCTGGTTGCTGGCAATCGCCACGGCGGCGCTTGCTTTCGGCAGTCGGCTCGGCGAGATGCTGCGGCGTCGATGGCGGATCGGCGTCCCCGCGGTGCTCGTCGTGCAATTTTGCCTGGGTATTTACGGCGGCTATTTCGGCGGTGGCGTCGGAATCATGATGATGGCCGTGTGGAGTCTGCTCAGCGACCGTACCTTGAAGAGTTTCAATGCACCCCGAACGCTGCTCGTCTGCGCGGCCAACACCGTCGCGGTGCTGATCTTCGTTGCGGCTGGGGCGGTTCGTTGGCGCGAAGGGCTGGTCCTGCTGGCGGCGGCCATCCTCGGCGCTTATTGTGGGTCGCTCATTGGCCGCCGCGCGCCGGCCGGCGCGATTCGCGCGGTCACCGTTTGGCTGTCGGTCGGTATTACGTTGGCGTTCTTTGCGCGCGCATACCTGTAAGCGGCGCGCTGCGACCAGGTTGATCTCAAAGAATGGAGTGATGAAAGTTGGCGATACGCTGATATGCAGCCGCGCTTCGTGGGCCGCGCTGGTCAGCGGACGTGGCCTAGAGCGCGCTCACCGCGGCGCGCGCAACCATGAACCACAATGCCAGGGCCGAGATGCAATAGAGCCAAAACCTGAGAATGACGATGTTGATCGTGCAATGCACCGCGCTATGCAGCACGCGAAAGGCGGTGAATATCCATGCGGCGATCAGGTAAGTTTGGTCCACCTTGCTGGTGACAAATAGGTACAGCACCAGGCCATAGAAGAGCGTGGGTAGCTCGAATAGATTTTTGAGATTGTCGGAAGGATTGGAGACCGAGGGCGGCGACATGCGCGCCAACTCTGCCGCCGTCAGGTCATTCGGATTGATTTTGCTCTTTTGAATGAGGGGAATTCGTTTGGAATACATGTAGAACCAAACGATGAGCGTCAAGAGCATCGTGGCGAGAAAAGGAGCGAAGATCGCGGACTGATTCATTTTACATCGACAGCGGCTGAACTCCGATCCACCGGGCATGCAACCAGTGTTCAAAGACAACGTAAATCACCAGGCCCGCGACGATGGCGATGCCATCATTTAACCTTGAAGGCGGCGCGGCGGGATTCGGCCGTTGCGTACGCCACCGGTAGGAGATGCGATCTACAACCGCCCACGCGAGGAATCCGCCGAATAGCACGACGTTGGCAAGCCTGCCCGTCGCGATGAGATGCGCCAGCGCCCAGAGCATGACGCTGATGAGCATCGGATGCTGGAGCGCGGCTTTTATGCGACCGGGGAAATACGCGGCGAGAAACAGCGGAAAGACCGGAAGCATGAGAACGGCAGTGACGTATCGAGTCCAGGCAGGCGGCGTGTACAGCATCACTGGACTCTGGCGTGCGATGCCGTAGCCCCAGACGATGACAACGAAGCCCGCGATCGAGATCAATGAATAAAGGCCCATCCAGGCCTTGCCGAGGCGGCCGGCGATTCGGTCGCGCCAGCCCGGCGCGACGATCGATATCGAATGCACCCCGAGGAAAAGAACCAGGCCGAGCACGAGGTAGACCATGGGTTCGACCAGATACCGTAGGCGTGCCGGCAAGTCAACTTACCGAGGTTGAGACAAAGCGCGGGGTGCGATGAGTGTTTGCGGATATAGGGATGCGATTGGCCTAAAGTGTCCGCTTTATGACCCGCTTGGGGGTCCCCATCCCCATTTTGATCGGTCAATATCCCCAAATTGCGCCGCAGGCGCAGCTTATGTCGGATAATCGCGCCGCCATGCATCTCCTGGAACGCCAACAACAATTGGAAACCTTGGCTCAGGGCTTCTCCGAAGCCCGCGCGGGGTCGGGCAAGTTGATTCTGATCGCCGGCGAGGCAGGGCTCGGCAAGAGTTCCTTGGTGGAGCAATTTGTGTCCGACACACGGCGTCATGCACGCATTTTATGGGGGGCGTGCGATGCGCTGGACACGCCGCGCGCGCTCGGGCCCGTGCATGAAATAGCGGCGCAAACCTCGGTGCTCGACGGCCTCACGACGCTCGCCGAAGTGTCGCGCGATTGGCTCTTTGGCGCCCTGTTCGCGCAGCTCGTGCCGCCGCAACGCGCGACTGTCGTGGTGCTCGAGGATGTGCATTGGGCGGACGAATCGACGCTCGACTTTTTTCGCTTCATCGGCCGGCGCATCCAGCGCACCGGCGCGTTGCTGATCGCAACCTACCGCGATGAGGAACTGTCCCCCATTCATCCCGTTCGACTGGCGCTCGGTGAACTGACCGGCCGGCATGTCATCCGCATGCGGCTCGAGCCGCTGTCGGCCGCCGCTGTTGCGCAAATGGCCGAGAACAGCTGCTGGAATTCCACCCTGCTGCACCAGATCACCGGCGGCAATCCATTTTTCGTGTCGGAAGCCCTTGCTTGTCCCGGCGAGCGGGTTCCCGAGACCGTGCGAGATGCTGTGCTTGCCCGCCTGATGCGCTGCTCACCGGCGGCGCGCGAGCTTGCCGAGCTGGTGTGCATCTCTCCGGGGAGAACTGAAGGATGGCTGATGACGGCGATGCTCGGTTCGCACGGTGCCGCAATCGATGAGGGCGTCACGCGCGGCTTGCTGGCGGCGCACGGCGATGCGGTGAGCTTTCGACACGAGCTGGCGCGCCTGGCCGTGCATAGCACGCTGCCGCCGGAGCGCGCGCGCAGCATGCACAGCCGCGTACTGCAGGCCTTGGAGGAGCACAAGGCGGATCTGACGCAACTCATGCATCACGCGACGTTGGCCAACAATGCCGCCGCGGTGCTCAAGTACGCGCCGCTGGCGGCGCGGGAGGCGGCGCGACTCGGGGCGCATCGGGAAGCGGCAGCGCACTGGATCGCGGCACTGCGCTATCGCGACGCGCTTCCCACCCTGACCCAGGCGGAGTTCTTCGAGCAGCATGCGAAGGAGTGCAGCCTGACGAACCAGCCCGGTCGGGCAATCGTTTCCGGAAAGCAAGCGCTCGGGTTGTGGCGAATGGAGGGAAATATTGAGGCGCAGGCGCGCATGCTATGTTTTTTGACGCCGGAATATCGCATGTCAGGCGATCGGATCGCGGCGAATCAATCGATTGCTGAAGCGATTGCGCTGCTCGAGCCGCTGCCGCCCAGCGTTCACTTGGCGATGGCCTATAGTGCGCGCTCGCGGCTCGGATCCAATCGCGGTCTGGACCAGGAAACGGTGGATTTCGGAAGGCGCGCGCTCGCGCTGGCCGTTGAGTTCGGCAATGCGGTGATCGAATCCCACACCTTGAACAGCATCGGCGCGGCGCTGCTGATTGCCGGGGATTCGGCCGGTTATGAATATCTCGAGAAAAGTCTGGCGCTGGCACTCGATAAGAAGCTCGACGAATGCGTCGCCCGCTGCTACAGCAATGCCATGTTCTGCGCGACCTTGAATCACGATATGGCACGCGCAGAGAAGGCATTTCGAGACGGCGTCGCATACTGTGAGGAACGCGGCCTGTTCTCGAGCGTCGCCTATTTGCGCACTTACGGCGCTCGCTTGGCCCTGGATCGCGGCGACTGGGCAGCCGCCGCGCAGATGGTTTTTGAATCATCGCAAACGATTGAACTCGTGCCGGTACAACGGGTGCCGACCCGCGCCACGCTTGCACTGTTGCGCATCCGGCGCGGCGATCCGGGCGCCGATGCTCTGCTCGACGAGGTTTACGATCTGGCGATGTCCATGGATGAGCCCGAGCGGCTGGGGCGCATCACCGCGGCGCGCGCCGAGCAGGCCTGGTATCGGGGTGATCTGGAGACGATTGTTCGTGAAACCGCCGTCGGTTTACGTGAGCTTGGCGATCGCAAAATTCCGTGGGTCAAGGGTGAACTGCTTTTCTGGCAATCCAAGGCGCAAGCAGTCGATCCGAATTGCGGCAACATCGCCGAACCTTACCGTCTGATGCTGGCGGGAGAGTGGCAGGCGGCCGCCGACGCGTGGGAGAGAATCGGCATGCCGTACGAGCAGGCGTTGTCCCTGGCGGAGGGTTCCGATCAGGCATTGCTGCAATCGCTCGGCATTCTCGATCGCTTGGGGGCATGCCCCCTGGAAACCATCGTGCGCAAGCGGCTGCGCGACCGCGGCGTGCGCGGCGTGCCGCGCGGCCCGCGCGAAGCGACCCGCAGCAATCCCAAGGGGCTGTCGGAAAAGGAATTCGAAGTTCTTGCCTTGCTGGTGGAGGGCTGCAGCAATGCGCACATTGCGCGCCGGCTGCATCGCTCGACCAAAACCATCGACCATCATGTGTCCGCGATTCTCTGCAAGCTCGACGTTCATTCCCGGGCGGAGGCGGTTACCGCGGCATTTGGTCTCGGCATCTTCAGCGCGGGCCGCGATGCCGCGGTCCGCCGCCGCAGCGCTCAATGAGCGGCGCTGCGTGCCGGGTGCTCCAGGCTGTACGTGGCAAATTGGGACCACCCGCCGTCCGGCTTCTGTGACTCGATCAGCAACGACCAAGTATCTGTATTGGGGTCATACACAAAGGTGTCTTTGAACGTCGCCTCAGCGTACGGAAATTGGATGACCAGCGTCTCTGCTTTACGTTTTCCGCTCGCCACGACGCGTGCGCCGGCGGCGCCAAAGCGATCAAGCCAGTGACCGATGTAGTCGTCCGCATGCGCGTCATATCCTAGAAACAAATCCGCCTCGTACGTCGGAACATCGGCGGCATCGATCATGTGCAGCCGCAGAAATCCGCCATGCAGTACGCGCCGGCCTCGCGCGTGGTACTTCACGGGCTTTCCGAGCAGCGTCCCGGTCATGTCCCAGTCGCCTCGAAGCGCATCAAGATAGGCGTTGTCCGCGGATCGCGCATCCGCCGCGTGCACCAGGCGCGGTGTGCCGAGCGCCAGGGTCAGGATGATTGCAAAGAAAATCGCGCGGCCCCGGTTGGACGATTGAACGACAGTCATCATTGCGCTCCCTGTTATCGTCTGATAGTACAATTGGTTTTGTACCGTCCGGGCTCCCCATAACTAAAATCTAGGAGAACTCCGCCGTGCGATCAACTGATATCTCTCGCCGCACGCTCACCATCGGTCTTGCGATGCTGCCCGCGGGGCTTGCCGCCCCGGCTGAATCTGGCGCCGCGGCTGAATCGGCCGCGCCGGCGAAGCAAACCGCCGCCGCAGCGGACGGCCTCTCGCACGCTTCGGAGGCGATCCGCCAGGAAGTCACGCTCGATGCCAGTCCGCAGCGGGTCTACGAAGCGCTCACCACCGCCAAGCACTTCGACATGATCACCCCCCTGAGCGATGGCGCGGCCCTGCTCGCCGCCGCGGGCGCCAAACCGACGGCGATCAGCCCCGAGGTGGGTGGTTCATTCACGCTGTTCGGCGGCTATGTGACCGGGCGGCACCTTGAAATGCTGCCGAACGAACGGTTGATTCAAGCCTGGCGCGCCGGCAGTTGGAAGGCGGGAGAATTCTCGATTGCCGCCTTTAATCTGACGGCGGAGGGCGGCAAGACTAAGCTCAAATTCGAACATCGGGGTTTTCCCAATGGCAATGGCACCTCGCTCGCCCGGGGCTGGCATTCGCATTACTGGGAGCCGCTCGCAAAATTTCTCGCACAAGGCTAGGAGGCCGGGCGCACGGCGGTGCGCGGGACTTAGCCGTGCAACTCCAAACGCAGAGCCTTAAGATAGATTCTTCGGCGCCGGGGCAAGCAGTGGCCGCCAGAAGAAGTGAGAATGCCGCCAATGCTGCGCGCATGGTTGAATCAATGTCTAAAAGCGCCCCGAGTCCACGTCCAGAATGAATTGTGTCAGCCCGGCCATGTAAACCTGTTGGTCGTCATAAAGCGCAAGGTGGCTGCCCTTCGGACAGTATAGATAGCGTCCCTTCTTGACCCCCTTGGCGATTCTTTCCATCTGCGCCGGCTCCATCGTATCGTAACGGGCACCAATCGCCAGGGTCGGCACGATGATTTTGGCCAGGTCCGCCGTGCGATCCCAGTTCACGAGCTTGCCGCTTGCGCCCATTTCGCTCGGACCCTGCATGGGGATGTAGATTTTCTTGTTGATCTTGGCGAAGGCACGCAGCACCGGGTCCGGCCACTGATCAGCCGGCATGCGCAAGATGTGGTCGACGTAAAAATGCTGCATCAGGAGTGCTTCATAACGCGGGTCGTCGTATCGGCCCTTCGCCTCGAGCTGCTTCACTTCAGCGAGCGCTTTCTGATCCATCGCGGGCATGAGCACGTCCGCCGCGTAGCGGTTGTAGGCCGGGATGCTGGCGACCATGTTGGAAATGACCAGGGCCTTTAGATTCTGTTGATATTTGAGCGCGTATTCCAACGCCAGAATGCCGCCCCAGGATTGGCCGTAGAGATAAAAATTGTTCTTGTCGAGTTTCAGGGCTTTGCGGACCTGTTCCACCTCATCAACAAAGCGCGGTAGTTCCCACAGCGTGGGTTCATCAGGTTGGTCGCTGTAAGCGGAACCCAGCTGATCGTAGTAGTAGTACTCAATGCCTGCCTTTGGAAAATAGCTGTCGAAGGCTTCGAAGTATTCATGCGTGGCGCCCGGCCCACCATGCAGCAGCAGCACCTTGATGCTGGGATTGTTGCCGACCCGCTTGGTCCAGACGCGAAAAGCGCCCTTGGGCGTCTGGATCGTAATCAACTTGGCGCCGCCGGACAGGGCATCGTCGCGGCCGGATGAATCCAAATAAGCGGCGGAGGCCGCATGCACCGGTGACATCATCAGGCAGAAAAGGGCTGAAGCGATCGCGGCGACGAGACGAACGGGTCGTGGCATTTTGGTTTTCCAAGCTTCATGGGTGGCCACATTCTACCCGTGAGGCTTTACAAAGGCCTAACCGCCGGCGGGTGCTCTTGGGCGAATCGACGCCGTGATCAGCCAAGCTGAAGCAATCAAGGCGAAGTTCATCGCATTCGCCGCCCAGTTAAAATGGGTGTGGGGGTCGTTGAAGAGGTTGGGCGCGTGCACGAGAACGCCGAAACAGACGAACATGGCGGTGAGCAGCATGGCCCCGATCCTGGCGGCAATCCCGGAAAGAATCGCGGCGCCGGCCGCAAAGTGTCCCGCCGCGGTAGCGTAGGCCCAAAAGACCTGCCCGGGCGGCAGCCAGGCGGGAACGAAGTCGGCCGTGGCCTTGAGATAAAAAAGATGCGCCAAGCCGAACACGATCAGGCATACACCGAATAGTAGGCGGCCGATCCGAAGCAGCCGATCTGCGCTCGCTGCTACGGGCTCTGCGCAGAAGGCATAGACGACCATGCCGCCGGCCACGAGTGCCAGCTGTTCGGCCGTACCCGACCACATCACGAACACGGATGGGTGTGCGATCACATTGGGTACATGAAGCAATATCACGCCGAGACTGTAGAGAATGGTGAGTGTCAGCGCGCTTGCGGCGGCGCTCCGCCGCCATTGAATGCCCAAGCCTGCCAACAACAGAACTGCAGCCACGACGTAGGCCAAGACGGCCCGCCCGGGCACGCTCTTCGGGACAGGTTGCCACACTGCGGCGAAGTCGTCCCATATCAGGCCCACCAACCCAAACGAGACAGCCGCCAAGCCGTAGATGCGGAGCGCGACTTGAGGCGCGAAGATCTTGTCCGGAGTGGTTGTCAAAGCGATCCTCCAATTGACCGGCGGCATCGATCCCGCCGGTCGCCTGCGCCGCACTATGCCACAACGAAAGTGGTACCCATCTTTGGAGCTGCAGTGGTCTTCCGGAACGCCGGCAAATTCGTTCATAATCGCCGCATGCGTTATGCGTTTCCATCGCTGGGCGTCTTCTTTGCCGTGGTAGCGTCAACGGTGTTCGCCGGAGTGACCGAGGTTCATGTCGGCGACAAGCTCGAGCGAGCCAATCTCTTAAAACCGGGCGTGCATCGCTACGTGCGCTACACCGTCACTCCCGATGGCCATCGAAACGCGATCGATATCTGGAGCAGAGAGATCAGCTTTGATACGAAAGACGGCCGCAAACTCATGCGCGTGCAGCAGCAATGGGACGAAACCGGCAAACCGGTGGTCTTGGTGCAGGATGCGTGGTTTGAAGCGGACACGCTGCGACCGCTGACCCAGGTGAAAAGACTGACGCGTGACGGCACGACAACAACGTCCGGATATCGATTTTTCCCGGATAAAATTGTCGGCATGGACGAGTTGGAGGGCAACGTCAAAAAGGGTTTTGTTCAGACGACGGCTGAGCCCACCAACAACTGGGAAACGGACATGGAATATTTGCAGGCCCTGCCGTTGAAGGAAGGCTATTCAGCCAGCATAAATTTCTACGATCCGGGTCTCGATCCACCCGCCCGCTATGTGTATGCAGTTTCGGGGTCCGACTCGATCGCGACGGCCGACGGCGGCAATATCGATTGTTGGTTGGTCACGATCGACTTCAAAGATGGCGATCATGTGATCACCAACCGCTATTGGTTCGCGAAGAAATCTCAGGTCCTGATTCGCGAGGAACAGAAGGCAGTGGACGGCAGTGTGCTGGTCAAGACACTGCTGAATCCCGAAGCGTGAAGAGGGCGGGCTGCCGAGCCCTTCTCGCGGCGGTCGCTCTGGCACTCAGCTTGTCCTCGGCAGTCGACGCTGCGGACTCTCCGCCCAAGCCCAACAATCGCGCCGAAGCCACGGAAGTGGTCCGCGGCCTGCGCCGCATCGTGACGCCCAATGGAATCGAGCGCGCCGAGGCGATTCGTATCGGCGGCATCGACCAGTTTGTGACCATCCGCGGCAACGATCGGCGCAATCCCGTGCTGCTCGTGTTGCACGGCGGCCCCGGCTATGTCGAAATGCCGCTCAACTGGTGGTACGCGCGGGGCTGGGAGGAATTCTTCACCGTCGTGCAATGGGACCAGCGCGGCGCAGGCAAGACCTACATGATCAACGATCCGAAGTCTGTGGCGCCGACCATGAACCGCGAGCGCCTGCTGCAAGACACCGAAGAGGTGGTCGCCTGGTTGCGCAAGGATCTCGGCAAGGCCAAGATCTTTGTCTGGGGACATTCCTGGGGCAGTTACCTCGGCCTCGAACTTGCGCGGCGGCGTCCGGAGTGGCTTCACGCCTATATTGGCACGGGCCAGGTAACCAATTCGCCGGAAAGCGAGCGGCGCGGCTGGGCCTATGCGCTGGCTGCGGCGAAGAGGGCGAACAACGCGCAGGCCATTTCGGAACTGAGCGCGATAGCCCCATACGCCGCGCCCGGAGGCAGGCGGATCGAACTGAAGGATGCCTTGATCGTTCACAAGTGGGGCGATTATTTCGGCGGGGTCATGGCCTACCGGACTTCACAGGAGGACGAGAGTCATGCGGTCCGGTTGTCGCCGGACTACACCGACGCTGAGGCGCCGCATATCTATGACGGCAACGAGTTTTCCGAGCGCTACCTGCTGGCCGATGTTTTCAATCTGGACCTCAGCGCGGAGACCGAGTTGCAGTGTCCGCTGATCCTGCTGCTGGGCCGCCACGATCGCACCGTGAATTCCGACGTTGCCCACGACTGGTTCGTTCGCGTAAAGGCGCCCGAGAAACACTTTGTCTGGTTCGAGCAGTCAGCGCACGAGCCTGAGTCCGAAGAGCCGGGCAAGTTTCTGCTCTCCCTCGTCCGCTACGCGAGGCCGATCGCCGATAAAGCTGCTGACGCGCCCTGAAGCGCAGGATCCGTCGGCCGGTGCTGAACGCGCTTGCTCGACGCAGCGTGTGCCGCACGCTTCGGTACAATGCGTCATGTTTTTACTGCGTCACGGGCAAAGCTACTTTAACCTGCATTTCACGCCTACCCGGATCGATCCGGGAATAGAGGATCCGGAGTTGACGGACTTGGGCGTCGCTCAGGCGCACGCCGCGGCGGCGCAATTGACCCGGGTTGCCTTGACGCGAATCATCATTTCGCCCTACATGCGCGCGCTGCAGACGGCCGAACCGATATTAAAATTCCACCAGGCGCCGGTGGACATCATGCACGAGGTGCGCGAACGAGCGGCGTTCGTCTGCGATGTGGGCAGTCCGCCCGATTTGTTGGCAGCTCGGTTTCCGCATCATGAATTCAAGCATCTACCCTCGACTTGGTGGTCAAAACCCGTGGAGACATTGGAGTCGACGACTGCGAGGGCTGACGAATTTCGGGCGCTGATGGCGGCGCGAGCTGACGCAAAGACCACGCTGCTGGTGAGTCACTGGGCGTTCATCCTGGCGTTGACCGGGAAGTCGCTGAGCAACGGAGACATCTTGGAATATGATCCGATGAGCGGAAAACCACAGCAGATCGATTGGGAGTCGTAGGCGGGCTAGGCAAAAGCATACGTGCTAAGCAAAAGCATACGTGGCAAAGGGTGACCCCACTCACGCCATTTCCTGGGCTTCCCAATGACATACACTGTGCACGCCGACAGCCTGTCCCGGAGGAATACATGTCTATTCGCAGCGATGCTTCATTACGTCCACTCGCAGCGTGGCTGAGCGGCGGTGCACTGCTTCTGGCCGCCTCCCTCGCGCAGGCGCAGCGCTTCAGCATTGAGCAGGTCCTGAGCGCGCCGTTTGCCGCTTCGCTCGTCGCTGCGCCCGATGCACAAGCCTTCGCCTGGTCGAGCAACCGGGCCGGTCAACGCAATATCTGGATCGCACAGGCGCAAGGGGGCACTTTCAAGAGTGCGGCGGCGACCCACTACGCGGCCGACGATGGCTTGGAACTCAGCGAACTCGCTTTTGTGCCGCACGCTCGTCAGCTTCTGTACGTGCGCGGCGGTGATGTGGAGTACCCCGATAAGCCGGCGCCGAATCCGGCGGAATTGCAGCCGGGCGTGACGCAGGAAATCTGGCGTGTAGATCTTGACGGCGGTGAGCCTCAGCGGGTCGCGGAAGGTCATACGCCGCAGGTCTCTCCGGACGGCAAACTGATCCTGTTTCTACGCGCCGGCGTGGTCTATGCCATCGGCGCGCAAAAGGATGCGAAAGCCGAGACGCTCTTCAAGGTCCGCGGCGCCGTCACGGCGATGAGCTTCTCGCCCGCGGGAGATGCGCTCGCGTTTGTGAGCGATCGCGGCGATCACAGCTTCATCGGCATCTATCGCTTCGCCGAGAAGTCCATTCGCTGGTTGGATGCCAGTCTGTCCACGGACGTGGAACCGCGCTGGTCTGCCGACGGACGTCGCATCGCGTACCTGCGCATCCCGTCAACGCCCGATGAGGTGGAAATCGTGCCGCATCGAACCGGGCCTCCTTGGTCGATACGCGTCGCCTCGCTGGCTGACGGCCAGTCGCGCGAAGTGTATCGGGCGCCGCAGGGCGCCGGCAGCGTGTTTCATCCCTTGAGTTCCGACATGCAGCTGATGTGGTGCGGTGGGACGCTGGTGTTTCCTGCCGAGAACGACGGATGGCTGCATCTTTACGCGGTCTCCGCCGACGGCGGTTCCGCGCGCCTCCTGACCCCGGGCGCATTCGAAATAGAATTTGCCTCCGTCGCCAGGGACGGCCTGAGCATCGTGTACTCCTCCAACGATGGCGATGCGGATCGACGCCATCTGACGCGCCTCGATCCCAGCACCGGCAAGCTGCTCGCCATGACCCGCGGCAGCGGCATCGAGACCCAGCCAGCAATTCTCTCCGATGGCGCGAGCGTTGCATTTCTGCGCGCCGATGCTCATGTCCCGGCTCATGTTGCCCTCGTCAAGCGGGACTCGAAACCCGTGGATTTTCCGGCCGAAGGGTTGCCTGCGGACTTTCCCGGCCCGCGGCTGATGGAACCGCAATCGGTGCGGCTGCCTGAGCGTGCGGGTGTCGCGGCGCACGGCATCTTGTTCCCGCCGTCAACCGGGAAAGAACGCCATCCCGCGCTGGTGTTCATGCACGGCGGCCCTGTACGCCAAATGCTGCTCGGCTGGCATTACATGGATTACTACAGCAATGCCTATGCCATGAATCAGTATCTGGCGAATGCGGGCTACGTGGTGCTGTCGCTCAACTATCGCGCCGGGATCGGCTACGGCCTGAATTTTCGCGAGGCGGAGAAAAGCGGCGCGAGCGGCGCCAGCGAGTACAACGATCTGCTGGCGGCGGCAGACTATTTGCGATCGCGCCCCGACGTCGATCCCAAGCGGATCGGCCTGTGGGGCGGCAGCTATGGCGGCTACCTCACCGCACTCGGGCTGGCGCGCAATTCGGACATTTTCAAGGCGGGCGTGGATTTGCACGGCGTGCATGATTGGTATCACTGGACTCTGGCGCAACGCGATTTCCATCCGTTCTATGCGGCGGATGCGACCCCCGCTCAAATCGCCACGGCCATCGCTGCATCGCCGATTGCATCTCTCGACCAATGGCGCTCACCGGTTCTGATCATCCAGGGCGACGATGATCACAATGTCGCCTTTTCCGAGTCAGTGCGTCTCGCGGAAGGTTTGCGCGATCGCGGCGTCGATTATTCGGAGCTGATTTTTCCCGACGAAATCCACGGGTTTCTGCGTCACGAATCCTGGCTGCGCGCCTATCACGCCACCGCCAAGTTCTTGGACGCCCATCTCTAAGGGGTCAAAGTCCCAGAAGCTTGACGAAATCCTCGACTTCGGTGAGCAGCGCCTCGCCGACGAAGCGCATGGTTGCCAACGCTCGCAGGCCGGCCTCGGCATGACCTGAACCACACGCATCCTGAAGGACGATGGGAATGAACCCGAGATCTGGCGCATGACGCACGGTGGGTTCGATGCCGATTTCCAGGGCTATTCCGCAAATCGCGACGCCGCGGATTCCGCAATCCTGCAAAGCGAAGGCGAGCGGCGTCCCTTCGAATGCCGACATGGCGAGCTTGTCGAGCACCAGTTCGTCCGGGGTCGGCTGCAGCTCCGGCACGATACTCGATGCGGCTGCATCGCGCAGGAACCAGGGATTCACCAGCGTCGGATCGTCGGTCTTCTGCCACGCCATGGCGCTCCGATACTGGGTCGCGCCCATCCAGGTCTTTGGGCAGGACAGATGCCGGGTAAAGACCACCCGCATACCCGCGCGGCGCGCCGCCGCCAACGCCGCCACGCAGCGTTCGACCACCCGGTTCCCGTCGGCAATCTGACGGCAGATGCCAACCTGCATGTCATAGACCAGGAGCGCACAGGACTTGGGCTCGACCAGATCCGAGAGCCTCGTCGGGATAGTCAGGCCATATGCATGTTGCATGGGGTGAGCGCCTTGATGGGTTCACTGGTCGTTTTTCAGCGCCTCGATCTGGATGCGCAGCGTCACCTCCATACTGAAGCCGTAGGATTTTCCGGCATCGAGACCGAATTCATCGCGCTGAAAGGTTGCCGAGGCGTCGGCTCCGCAGAGCTGGCGTTTCAAGATGGGGTGGGGGACGCATTTGAGCGAGTTGACAACGAGGGTGAGCGGTTTGGTGACGCCGTGCAATGTCAGGGCGCCGTCGATACGCGTGGGCGCGCCGTTCACGAATCCCGTGAGTGTTCCGTGGTAGTGGGAATCAGGGAAATGGGCCACGTCAAAGAATTCCGGCCCTACCATGAAATCATCGAGCGCCTTGAGACCAAAGTTCACGCTCTTCAGATCCACGATGATGTCCACCGTGCCGCGACCGGCGGCGTCATCGAGCGTCACGCTCCCCTTGGTGCTGTCAAATTTTCCGCGCCACACCGAAATGCCCATGTGGCTCGCCTCGAAACTTGGGTAGGTGTGATTCGGGTCGATCGAGTACTGTGCCGGCGCGGCGCAGGCGAGCCGGGCGCAGGTCATCGCCGCGAGTAGTGAGATCCCTCCAAGTACAAGCATTCGAACTGTGCGCTTCATCATGAACCTTCCTCGTTGATTGAATGACAACGCCCGCTGCGCGTGGCTTCCTTCTGGTACGACGAAATACCATTGCCCATTTCGACACAGGTCACAAAAAGGACACACGGTGCATGTTCGAACGCGCCTGGGTCAACATCCACTTGAGGAACGATTTGGGGTGCCACCACCATTTGCGGTTTGCTCCCCATTTCATTAAGCTCCTATTCGAAATTGTCATTGGGGAGTAGCCGTCTTCTTCCCCAAGAAGAGCCCACGTCAACAGACTTAGCATCCTCATGCTATGGCGCGGGTAGTGATTTCGGGATCGTCCTGACCCGATATCGCCTGGCGAGACCTTTGGCCTTCGATGTCCTCACCTTTGCCGGGCGAGCGATGTCGTAAGTGCCATTGGTGTTCTCGCTCGCCCGGCCAAGGTTTTCAGCATGGTTCTCAGCGTGGTGCTTTTTTTGCTTTGTGCCGCGGCAATTTACCTGTCCTGCGAGTATTTCGTGAATGGCGTCGAATGGGTGGGCCGCCGTTTAGGCGTCGGCTCAACCGCCACCGGAACCGTCCTTGCCGCCTTTGGTACCGCGTTACCCGAATCTGCTGTGACCTTCGTCGCGGTGGTGTTCGGACGCAATACGGCGCAGAAGGAGATCGGTATCGGAGCCGCCGTAGGCGGACCCTTGGTGTTGTCCACCATTTCCTATGCAGTAGTAGGAATTGTGCTCTGGGCTTCTCGCAGTAAGTTGCAGCGCGCCAATACCGACCTTCAACTTGATACGCAGCGATTGAGTAGCGATCAGGCCTGGTTTTTGCTCATTTTTGTCGTGGCTCTGGCGCTCGGGTTGGTGAGCTTCCCCTGCAAGCGGTGGCTTGGAATTCTGCTATTCGGCGCGTACGCCTGGTACGTATGGCGTGAAATGAGTGCGGGACATGGCGCGGAACACGACGATGAAGAACTGGCGCCCCTCAAGTTCAGCCCAAAAAACCCGAACCCGAGTCTGGCCTGGGCTTGTTTGCAGACACTCGCCGCCCTTGTCGTGATCGCCGCCGCCTCTCACAGCTTCGTGGCGCAGCTGGAGAACATCGGCACTTACCTGGGGGTCGCACCGCAGTTGGTCGCATTGATCTTGAGTCCGGTGGCGACCGAACTCCCAGAGACGTTGAATGCCGTCATTTGGGTTCGCCAGGGGCGTGAGCGGTTGGCGCTCGCGAATATCTCCGGCGCAATGATGATTCAAGCCACGGTACCTGCGGGGCTCGGCGTGCTTTTCACAACGTGGCGTTTCGATCCACCGTTGGTGATCGCGGCATCCACCGCGACCGCAGCTGTTGTCTTCTTGTGGCAGATGTTTCGACGGCAACGTGTGAGCGGGGTGAGTCTCATGCCGCTGGGGCTGCTGTACGTTCTGTTCGCGATTGTGGTCGCGCTCATTCAACGGTTCCCTGTTCATTGATCGCTCGTTCGTCGCTGGAGAATTGCAAATGGTCATTGGAATTGCACAGGCAGCAATCAATCTAGGCGTTGCCGTGGCGGTCGGCGCCGCGATCGGATTTGAGCGCCAGTGGCGACAGCGTCTGGCCGGCCTTCGAACCAACACGTTGGTCGCGTTGGGCGCCGCCTCGTTCGTTGTCTTCGAGAGTCTTTTTTCGACCGACGCGTCTCCCACACGGATGGCGGCCCAGGTCGTTTCGGGCATCGGATTTCTTGGCGCGGGCATCATCTTCCGTGAGGGGCTGAACGTGCGTGGGCTCAATACGGCGGCGACGTTGTGGTGTTCGGCGGCGGTCGGCGTTTTGGCCGGCGGCGGAGCGCTGGGGTATGCCGCGCTCGCGGCAGCGATGGTGATTGCCGTCAATTTGCTGCTGCGCCCGTTGGTGCAGCGAATAAACCGACAGCCGCTGACATCGGCGGAATTGCAAAGTGGCTATGTCGTGAACGTGGTGTGCAAGGGCGAGGGCGAAGCGCATGTGCGCGCGTTGCTGCTCCAAGGACTCAGCACCGGTGGCCTGCACTTACACCGTCTCGACAGCTCCAATATTGAGGACTCCGATCGAGTTGAAGTGCTTGCCGTTCTATCTGCCGATCGTCGCTGTGACGGCATTCTGGAACAAATTGTGGGCAGATTGAGTCTCGAGCCTTCCGTGACGGCGGCGCGCTGGCGGATTGAGCAGTCAACGGAATAGGCACGTTCAAACGCAGAGTCTAGGGTCCCTCCCAAAGCCGGCTTAAGGTGCGCTCGGCGATGGCTACCATGCGAGCATCGTCGACCAAGCCGGAGCTCAACAGAATGACTGAATACAAAAGCGCCCAGCCTCTGGCTCGACGCCACGTTGCGGCGGAGACCGAGCGGCATGCCGCCATGGCGCGCCGGCGGCTTTCCAATTGAGGCAGCAACATCCACACGGCGGCTAGATCAGAAGCCCGATCACCGCGGGCCATGTCGCCCCAGTCGATGACGCCCGTCAGGCGACCGTTCTTGACCAGCACATTGAGCGGGTGCAGATCGCCGTGAATCCAAGTAGGCGGCGCGTCGTTGTCCGCCGCCAAGGCATCGCTCCAAAGCGCATGAACCCGCGCATCAAGCATGGTCGTCCGGCCTTCGAGCGTCGCGACCCGATCCGCAAAGGCTTGCGCTCGCTGACTCAAGGGCACGCCGCGGTAAGGATTCTCGGGAGCGTCGGCGGGAGCCGGCTGATGCAGAGCCTCAAAAAAGGCGGCGAGCACATCGCCCTGACTCGAATCGGGCTGCGCGAGATCCGCCGTTTCGCCGTCGATCCAGGGTGTCACGCTCCAATCCCACGGATATTGATATTGCGCGACGCCGACGCGTATGGGAGCCGGAATCTCGAGGGGCAGCCGGTCCTTGAGTTGCGGCAGCCAGCGCTGTTCATGCTTCATCAATTGAGCGGCGAGTTTCCGGCGCGGGAAGCGCAGTGCCAATTCATCTCCGAGGCGCAGCATGCAGTTATCCCAGCCGGACGCAATCGAGACTACCTTCAAGTGCGCGAAGTCGGGGTGCTGCGCAGCCAGCAACTGGCGAGCCTGGTGCTCATCGACCTCGACTTCAGCCGCCGGCGTGCCCATTGCCCTCCGGCTTGCGCCTCATTGCGCTCGTCGCGATATGCGGTTCTGCTGCCAGATTGATTTGATGACCTTGCCATTGGCGATCGGTGGAACGAAGGCGGCGCTGAGAGTGGGCGGCACGCCCATGCCGCTCGGCGGAACCGGACACGTGCCGTTCGACTGGTAGCTGAGAGCGGAGGCGAGCAGTCCTTCGGCGCTGTCTCCCAACGCATGGCTATAGTCGTCAGCCACCGAGCAGCCGGGCACCAGCACGCCCTCGGTGGCCACGGTGTTTTGAGGCGTAAAGCCGTCGGGGTAGTTGCCGAACCCCTGTGCATTGATTCCTCGGAACTGAATAGAGAAGTACGTGACGCCACAGTTGTCGGCGGGGTAGAACCCGAACGGCTTGCCGCACGTCGTCGACCCGATTTCAATCACTTGAACATTCACGCCGCGAAGACTATTGATGATGGACTCGCTCGCCGAGCAGGTGTTGGAGGTTGTGAGCACAAATACCCGCGCCAAGTTCAAGGATGGCAGCGCCTGGCCGGCAGTCGTGGAAAATCCCTGAGTGGTGGCATGAAAACCGACCGGGGCCAAGGGTGCACCGGTCACGGGATTGACGCTGGGATGCTTGCTGTTGAATTGCGATAGCTCGAAAGTTTGTCCCGTCGTCGGGCCCGGCCCGGCGATCATGTACGCGACTTCGCTGGCGATGTCCAAGTACCCGCCGCCGTTGTAGCGAATGTCCAGCACCAAGTCGTGCACACCCGCGCTCTGCAATTGCGAGAACGCGGCGACGAGTTCGCCTTCGGCGGTGGCGATATGATCGTTGAATAGCATGTAGCCGACGAGACTGCCGTTCGGTGCGGTGATGGTGTGGACGTTTTGCACCGGCGTGATCGTCACGTTGGCCGACACCATTGCGAAAGTACGGGGCGTCGTCGCGCCGGCGTCCAGAACTGAAAAGGTGTGCGACTCTCCAACGGTTTGCGGGCTCAAGCCGGCATTGAGTATGTCGACACTCGCCTGATCCGTAGCGTTGACGAGATCGACCCCGTCAATGGATAGAATTTTTGCGCCGCGCGCCAAATTCGCCGGCGCCATCGTGGCGCCCGATCCCGGCTCGGTGTACGAAACGAGGACCTCACGCGGCGGAGTTGAGGCAATGACCACGAAGTTCGCGCCATACCCCGCCTGTACGCCTGACTGCGACAACTGCTCCCACGTGGAAGTCTGGTACGTGAAGTGAAATCGGTCTTCCGCCTTGCCGGATGCCGTCGTCTGCATGGTTTTCAAGACATCGAAGTACGCGGCGTCGGTCGCGAAGCTGGCCGGATTCTGATCGGTCACTTGATCGAACCACAAGTACAGGTCGTTGGTCCATGAGCGAAGCCAGTTCAGTTCGTCGAGCAGCGTCCCCTGCGTGTCGGGATAAGGCTTCTGCGTTCCCGGATCGATGCCGGTTCGCGGCGTCACGCACATGGCAGCAAAGGTTGATTCCGGCGCGAACTGGCCCTGCACCCAACCCGTCGGCGGGGGCGGGGTGGGCATGCTTGGAGCGCCGCCGCCACCGCCGCCGCAAGAGAGGAGGATCAACAGGAGCGGCAGGGTAAACAGCGGTCGCGTATTGCGTGCGAGAAACATGTGTAACATCCCTATTTAGCGTTGTTCTCCCGAGCATAGTGTAATCCGCGCGCCCGTCTTGGCAATGAGTCACACTCCGGCTTGGGGGTGGTCCAGGACCAGGTATCAGCGGAAGGGGCTGGACCCCTGAACCAGCACCAGGGCTGGGTCAATGTCGCTTGGTGTTCAGCAGCGATTCAATACTTCCTTTGATGCCTCGGGAAATCTGCTGACCGAGCGTGCCGAACTCAGAGATGACATCGATATTGGTTATGCGGTCGTGCTCATCGGTGACCCAGAGTGCGCTGAGTTCGCAACCCTCTTCTTTCACGAATAGCTTGCCCTGTCCATTGGCCCAAACGCGCGAACCCTTGGCGCGTTGTGCCAACGCGGTGGCTCGCACGATCGATATGGCCGCACTCAGCGACAGAGGTCCAATCCGTTGGTCTTGGTCATAGGCGCGCACGTAGAATTGCATCGGAATCCCTCCAGATCTCGAAGTGCACAACGCCCCAGTAGATTGTAGGAGGACAAGCGGGGCAATGCGCCTCGTCTCAATTTGCCGACAGGAGGGGGTGGGGGGATCCGGGAACCAATACGGCGGCACCCTCGAAGCGTCCGGCGCGAAGATCGGCCAGCGCCTCATTGGCGCGCTGCAAGGCGTAGGACCCGGCCGCCGTCAGATCGCCACGACGCGTGAAGGCGAACACCGAGCGGCCCTGCCATTTGGCCACTTGTGCAATGATGTGCGCTGCCGCACCGAATCCATAGACACCCAATCGCGTCGGCTCGCCCGCCAAAACCAGCGATCGCCAGCCGATGAGGCCGGCGCACAACAAGGGCGCCAGCGACACATCCTCGCCGGCCTCGCCGAGCGGGAATGCATAAACCTTGCACCCCCGCGCCGAGCGCATCCACACGGCCGACGATTTCGTGGCCCGGAATGATCGGTAGTTTCGGCCCCGGCAGATCGCCATCCACCACGTGCAGATCGGTCCGGCACACGCCGCACGCGCTGACTTCGACTCGAATCTCATTCGGTCCGGGGAGCCGATCTGCCAATTCGGTCCACTGCAGCGGCGTGTTGACGGCAGCTCCACGGAAAGCGTACTTTGTACTGCAAAGTTAGGCCGTCACGGTGACATCCGATGTGCAAGGTTTATGCGAGGCGCTGGTTGCCGTGGTTGCTGCTGTGGGTTCCGGCGCTGAGCAGCGCCGGCGGCGGACCGCTGGGAATCGATTCCGAGCTGCCGCTTGACACGAGCGGCATCTGGGCGCGCAAATACCAAACCGGTCTTGAGAATGCGGTGATCGCGACGGAATTGGTTGGGGCGTTGTGGCTCGGCAATGACGATCAACTCGGGCATACGTTCTGGCAAACGATCGATGCCTCCGTAATTTCGGGAGTCGGCGCGACGCTTTTGAAGTACGGGTTCAGCCGGGCGCGCCCGACCCAGGGCGACAATCCCAATCAATGGTTCAAGGGCCGATGCTGCCAGAGTTTTCCGAGCGGTGAAGTGACGCTTCAGGCGAGCTTCGTCACGCCCTTGATTGTAAACTACGCCAAAGAGGATCCGTGGATTTGGTCCCTGGCGCTGTTGCCGGTGTATGACTCTATCGCGCGCCTCAAGAGTCAGGCGCACTGGCAAACGGACGTGATTGCGGGCGGACTGTTGGGTGCGGGAATCGGCTACTGGACAACCACCTGGAAGACGCCGCTGTCGGTCCAGGTCCTGCCGCGCGGCGTGTCCGTCGGGTTCAGCAAGCGCTTTTGAATTGCGAGAACTCATGAACACGCCGCAAAACGTGCCACCTACCGACGAATGGTTCAATTGGCTGCTCCATGAGCGCCATGGGGATGATTCTGATTACGCGCGCGTCGTTCAAAACGCCGTGCAGCGCTTTGTCGACCGCGTGCTCGACGGCGCAGGACTGTTCTCGGACATGACCTTGGTCGACATCGGCACTGGCGATGGTGTGGTCGGCCTGCGAGCCATCGAACGCCTTGGCGAAAAAATCCGCGTCATTTTCACCGACATTTCCGCGCCCCTGTTGCAACACACCGAACTGCTGGCACGGCAGCGAAATGTGCCGGCGCAATGCAGCTTTCTGCAGTGCTCCGCGGAAAATCTCGCGGCGATCGCCGATTCAAGCGTGGACGCGGTTGCGGCACGAGCCTCGGTCGCCTATGTCGCCGATAAAGCGGCGGCATTCCGGGAATTTCATCGCGTGCTCAAACCGGGCGGCCGCATTTCGATTGCAGAGCCGATCATGCAAGACGAGGCATTTGCCGCCCGGGCACTCAAGAGGGCGGTGGATGCGCGAACTGCCCGATCAGACGATGCCTTTCTGCCGCTGCTGCATCGTTGGAAGGCGGCGCAATTTCCCGATACAGAGGACGGTTGCGCGAGGAACCCACTGGTGAATTTTTCCGAGCGCGATTTGCTCAATTTGATTCGAGCCGCGGGCTTCGGTGAAATTCACCTGCAGTTGGCTATCGACGTCACCGCCCCGCTCAGCCGGTCATGGGACGTGTTTGTGAACAGTTCTCCGCACCCCTGGGCACCTCCCCTGCAACGCATTTTGGCGGAGCAATTCTCCCAGGAAGAGCGGCGGTTATTTGAATCGGTTCTGCGGCCGACGGTTGAATCCGGCAAGAACCCGACCGTCGACCGGATCGCCTACGTGATCGCAACCAAATGAGACGAGGCGTATAGGACGGATCCTATAACAAGTTGCTACCTCCAGGGACTGCATCGGCTCGAGTCGGGCCGCAAACTTGCGGGGTCCCGGAACAACGATGGAGGCGCGCCATGGATATTGAGGACCGCTTGAAGAAACTTCAATTGCTTTTCACGCAAGCGTTGAGTGGCGCCGTGTCCGCCAAGGCGCGGTATCTCTCGATTGCCGCCGACCGCAGTTCGACCCCCGCGGCGGTGGCTCGCGCAAAGATGACCTGGCAGCAGCTGGAAGCCCGCAAAACCACAATCATTGCACGCATGGTGGCGCTGGAAGAGCTGGAGCAAGAAACCGTCGCCTAAGTTCAATTCTTTGAGCCGGTCTCCGCCTTGTACGCTGCCGACAAGGTTCCTTTCGCGGTCGCGATGGGCAGCAGGGTTGGGTAGAACTGCACGAACGTATTGTCCACTGCGGCATGAGAGGCGTGGCACGAATAGCACGTGGCGGTTCGCGGAATCATCTTGGCGGGCTTCTCGTTCTCAAAGCCGAAGAAGGCCCAACCTTGCAAATGCGCGCTGTCCTTCACATGTACTTCCCGGCCCATGATTTCGGCGCTTTGATAATTGCCGTTTTTGTTGATTGAGCCTTTATCGATCGCGCCACGCACTTCGAGCACCAACATGGTCTTCTCGGGCCAGGTGCCGGTCGCCAGAAACGCCTTGTAAGCGCCGGGCTCGACGAACACATTGTCAAACATGTGATGGTCCGCCATTGCCATCGGGCTGTACGACATGTCAAAGCCCGTACTCAAATATACCCATTCCCGATAGTCTTCCGGCAGCGTCAAGCGGCCGTCTTCCGTGTAAACCGGGCTGCGGATTGCGGTTTCGGTCGATTCGCCCAAAGCGAGCGAGCAAAGAAAGGACAAGGCGGCGGCGATCATTTTGATGTTCATGGCGGGCGAGTATGACGGTGGTGCGTTCGCCGCACCAGCCCCGCTCACTGCAGCCAATCGATGCTTCACTGCATTGTTGCGCCGGCCTTGTCGCCAGGGAGTAGGATCCGAAATATATGGAAACGGCAGGCAATCGCCAAATCTCGTATAGCTGGTTGTGGATCGCTTTGCTTTGGGCGGGGCTCGGAATTTTGGACGCCGCCGAGAACGTTTTCTCGATGCGCCATGAGGGCATGCATCACTCGTGGCTGAAACTGTTCGTCGTCCTGACATTTGACTGGCTGCCGTGGGTTCTGGTCACACCCCTCGTCATCAATCTTGGGCGCCGCTATCCGCCGGCTTGGAAGACACCGCGAAGCTGGATGCCGCACGTCGGCCTCATCGCGGCCATCGTGGTCGCGGCAGCCGCATGGCGGTCGGCACTCGAAGTGATGATGCAGCCGTGGCTGCCGGATTTTGAAACGCGTCACTTCCTGGCAACTTGGTCCACGAAAATCTGGGCCGGCGCCCTGCCGGCACTCATTTTATACGGCGCCATTCTGGCGGTCACGTACGTGCTCGATTCGAAAGCGAAGGTGGCCGCACAGCAGACTGACACGGCACGCCTCAACGCGCAGCTGTCCCTCGCGCAGTTGGATGCCTTGCAGCGCCAAATTGAACCGCATTTTATCTTCAACGCGCTCAATTCCATCGCGGGATTGGTGCGTGAGCACAAGAACGATGCGGCGGTAAGCATGATCGCTGCGCTCGGCGATTTCTTGCGGCGAGTCGCCGGGAGTTCCCAAGACCCGGAGGCGCTGCTGGCGCAGGAGGTCGAGTTCCTCGAGAAGTATTTGCAGATTCAGCAGGCGCGCTTTTTAGGACGGCTCAAGCTGGATATGCAGGTACCCGATGAACTTCGCAAGGCGAAGATACCGAGCCTGATTTTGCAACCCCTGGTTGAGAACGCGATCAAGCACGGTATCGCGCGGCGGGCCCAGGGAGGAGAGGTGCGCGTGGCCGCCTCGCGCGCGGACGGCCTGCTTCATTTAAGCGTCTATAACGATGGTCCGCTGCTCGATCGGGACGGACGGTCAGTCAAGGACGGCATCGGCCTGTCGAACCTGCGCACCCGCTTGAAGCTGCTGTACGGCAACGATTGCGAGCTGCGGCTGGAAAACTACGGCATCACCGGAGTGCAGGTCTCCCTGGCGCTGCCCTACCGCGAAGCCTGAGCCGATGGCGGAGCATGCTGCGAAGATCCGTGCTCTGCTCGTCGATGATGAGCCGCTGGCGCGCAGCAATCTGAAGTATTTGTTGCAGCGGGATCCTGACATCGAGTCGATCGCGGAGGCAGGTTCGGGCGCCGAGGCGGTCGCCGAGATTCGCGGCACGCGGCCGGACCTGGTGTTTCTCGATGTACAGATGCCGGAGTGCGGCGGGTTCGAGGTTTTGGAGATTCTCAAGGCCGACGGAGCGCTGCCCGTCATCGTCTTTGTGACGGCTTACGATGAGTACGCGTTGCGTGCCTTTGACGCCGGCGCGCTCGACTATCTGCTCAAACCCTTCGATGACTCGCGATTCGCCCTGGCATTGCAGCGTGCCAAGGAAAGATTGGCCGCGCGGGAGCCGGCGGCGCCGCGGGAAATTCCCCGCTTGACCGTGCGCAGTGCCGGGCACGAGGTCTATGTGCAAATTCCGGACATCGATTGGGTCGAGGCGGCGGACTACTATGTGTGCCTGCACGTGGGCCCGAAGTCTCACCTGCTGCGGCGGAGCATGGCGGAGCTGGAACGGGATCTGGATCCACACATCTTTTGCCGAATTCATCGCTCCACCATCGTCAACCTGCGCCGGGTGCGCGCGCTCGAGATCGACACTGCAGGGGAATACGAAGTTATTCTCGGCAGCGGCCAAAGGTTGCGCTTGAGCCGGCGGTTCCGCAAGGATCTGCAATCCCGGATGCGTGAATTCGGCACGCCGCTCGCGGCGCCCGGTGCTTGAACGGGCGCTAAAATGCGCCTGGATACGCGCCGCCATCCAGCAGGATATTCTGGCCGGTCATGAAACCGGCGTGCACGCTGCAGAGGAACGCGCACGCCTGACCGAATTCGGCGGGATTGCCGAAGCGCTTGGCGGGGATGTTCGCCATGGAACGCGCCGTCGCCTCCGCTTCGCTCACTTGATTGCGTTTGGCGGCGAGACTTAAATTGTGGCGCAGGCGCTGGGTGTCGAAGCTGCCCGGCAGCAAGTTGTTGATGGTGACGTTTTTGTCGGCGACGGTGCGACACACGCCCGCCATGAAGGCGGTGAGACCGGCGCGCGCACCGCTCGACAGGTCGAGACCGACGATCGGCATTTTGACGCTGTACGAAGTGATGTTCACGATTCGGCCGAAGCCTCTGCTCACCATGGAATCGATGACCTTTTGAATGAGTTCAATGGGCGTCACCATGTTCATGGTCACGCCATCGAGAATCGCCTGGCGATCGAGCTCGCGGAAATTGCGTACCGGAGGTCCGGCGTTGTTGTTGACCAGGATATCGGGTGTAGGACAAGCCTTGAGCAGCGCCGCCTGGCCCTCGGCGGTGGATACATCGGCGAGCACGGGAGTCACCGGAACGCGCCAGGCATTGCGAATTTCCTCGGAGGTTTGCTCGAGCAAATCCGGATTGCGGCCGTTGATGACGAGGGCCACCCCCGCCTCGGCCAGCGCGAGGGCACAGCCCTTGCCCAGGCCCTGACTGGATGCACAGACGATGGCGGATCGCCCGCGGATGCCTAAATCCATAACGACTCCGTTAGACTTGCCCTGCAAGGGGCTAGGGATCCTATAGCCGTAGGCTGCCCTCACGCAACCGCCTACAGGAGGGTGTCTTGTCGAACGAGCGAAGCTCAAGCGGGCCGCGCATCGCGTCCGTGACCTCGCCGGAACTGCTCGCAGTCCTCGAGGAGCTGCGGCTGCGCGAGCCCATTTTTCATCATCCGGAATTCGGTACCACGCGCCGGGACTACGAAGCCATGACCGATCCGGATTTCTGGGAGGTGGGCGCTTCGGGCCGGCGCTACAGCCGGGAGTTTGTGTTGGATACGCTCGAGAACCGAGCGCCGGATCCCGAGGAATCGGCATGGCTGACGCGCGATTTTCAATGCCGCGAAATCGCCGCGGATAATTTTCTGATTACCTACACCCTGCATCAGGGAAAGCGGGTTACCCGGCGTGCAACGCTCTGGCGCCGCACTGCCGCCGGATGGAAGGTGTTGTATCACCAGGGTACCCTCGTCGAGACAGAGAAGTAGTCGATCCGCATACCCCGGACACCCTCCATGCTGGCATTGCAAAACATTTCGAAGACCTTTGAGGGCAAGTTGGTGCTGACCGATGTCAACCTCACGGTCCCCAAGGGCGCGACGCATGCGCTCATCGGCTCGAGCGGCTCGGGCAAGACCACGCTGTTGCGCATTACGCTCGGATTGATTCCCTTCGATAAGGGCTACGTCAAGATCAACGATCAGGCGCTCTCATCCTTCAGCCCGATTCAATGGGCGGATCGGATCGGCTATGTACCGCAGGATGGCGGTCTGTTCCCGCACATGAGCGCCTTCGAGAATGTGTCCTTGATCGCGAAACTGCGGGGTTGGAACAAGCAGAGGATCACCGTTCGCGTCGAGGAGTTGCGCAAGTTGGTCGATCTGGAACCGGTGATCTTGCGTCAATATCCTTTCGAAATGAGCGGCGGCCAACAGCAACGCGTGGCCATCATGCGCGCGGCCATGATGGAACCCGACGTGATGCTGCTTGATGAACCGATGGCGGCGCTGGACCCGATCATTCGCCGCAGCCTGCAGCAGGAGTTGAAGTCCATTTTCCAGCGCCTGGGCAAGACGGTGCTCTTGGTCACGCATGATCTTGGCGAAGCGGTGTTTCTCGCCGAACAAATCACGCTGCTGCATGAAGGAAAAATCGTGCAAAGCGGCACGTATCGGGATTTGTTGGCGCGGCCCGCGGATCCGTTCGTGACCGCGTTCATCAATGCGCAGCGCACGGTGCCGGAAGCGGCGGAGGTCGCATGAACGGCCGAAACCGCATGAGCGGCCTGCGCCGTCTGAGGCGATACGCGGTCGCGGGATCGCTGTTGGCGGCATTGAGCTCAGCGCCGATGCCGCTGCCCGCGGCCGATGGCATCGTCGTGGGCTCGAAGGTGTTTACCGAAGGATATGTGCTGGGAGAAATCGCCGCACAAACGGTGGAGACGGCAACGAAAGAGCGGGTGACGCGCAAGCTCGGCATGGGCAGCACCGGGATCGTGTTCGAGGCCTTGACGACCGGTGCGATCGATGTGTATTCGGATTACACCGGAACGTTGGCCGAGGCAATTTTGAAGCGGCCGGACCTGAAGTCCGTGGATGAGATTCAACGCGCGCTATTGGAGATGAATCTGGTGATGTCGGCGCCGCTAGGCTTCGACGACACCTATGCCTTGGCCGTAAAGGAATCCTTCGCAGTGGAGCATGACCTGCATTCCATCAGCGATCTTCAAAAAGTCGAAGGGTCCATTCGCGCCGCATTCAGCTACGAGTTCATGGATCGAAAGGATGGATTTCAGGGGATTGTGGCCAGCTACCACCTGCACCTCGCGCCCCAGAAGGTGAGCCGCATGGAACACAGCCTGACGTTTCAGGCGATCGATGACGGTGCGGTGGATCTGATCGATCTGTATTCCACCGACGCCAAGATCGAAAAATCCAAACTGCGGGTCCTCAAGGATGACCACGAGTACTTTCCCGTGTACCAGGCGGTGTGGGTGGCGCGCAAGGCTTTTACCGAGAATCACCCGCACGCATGGCAGGCGCTGCTCAAGCTGGAGGGCTCGATCAGCGAGCATGCAATGATCGAGATGAACGCGCAGGCGGACATCCAACATGTGAGCTACGCGAAGATTGCGGCGCAGTTCTTGGGCTCTGAGGCGCCGCGTTCGCAAAGTTTGAAGAGCAGCATCCTGCAGCGCACGCGCGAGCATTTGTGGCTGGTCGGTATCGCACTGGTGTTCTCCGTGCTCGTCGGCATCCCCTTGGGGCTCGTCGCCGTGCGCTTTCACGCCGCGGGCCAGGGCATTTTGATCGCCAGCGCGGTCATTCAAACGTTGCCATCTCTGGCGCTGCTGTGTTTTCTGATTCCGCTGTTCGGCGTCGGCATGAGACCGGCGCTGGCGGCGCTGTGCATGTACAGCTTGCTGCCTGTGGTGCTCAACACCTTCACCGGAATTCGCAGCGTCGATCCCAAGCATGTCGAGAACGCGCAGGCGTTTGGCATGACGCGCCGGCAGGTGTTGTTCCGCATCGTGCTGCCGCTCGCGAGTCCGACAATTCTCGCGGGAATCAAAGCAGCGACTATCGTGAGCATCGGCACGGCCACACTCGCGGCCCTGGTGGGGGCGGGCGGCTATGGGGCGCCGATCGTGTCCGGATTATCATTGAACGATGTGCCGACCATCCTCACGGGGGCCATTCCGGCAGCCCTGATGGCGCTCGTTGCCTACGGCCTGTTCGAACTCCTGGGGCTGGCGCTGATTCCCGCCGGCCTGCGCGCAAACAAGCCCCGGAAGGCGCGCAAAAAAGGCTAAGCAGGCGCGCAGATACGCCGACGCGGGCGCGCGAACAAAGCCCCTCTGGCCCCGATCTTGCCTTCGGGGCGCCGACCCCGTCAGCGCTTTCAACTGTTAAATGGCCCTGCCGGGCCTCTGAAACCTCGATATTCGCGGAATGGGTCGCGCTGGATGCGAAACGGAACTGCAATGTTAATAATAATCATTCGTGTTAGCATTAGACCGGAGTTCAATCGCGGGATCATCGAATGCTTTCAAGTCGCACAGTTTCCGAGGGTGCTTTCGGCGCCGCCGGCCTCGCCGTGGGGGCGCTCATTTCCGCGAACGCGCAGGCCGATGCCGCCGCGCCGGACTCCGAAGACAAGCTGCAGAGCATCGAGGTGACCGGCACGGCGATCCACACGTCAGAGGACATTTCACAGAGCACCGATACGGTCGATAAGAAGGAACTGGCGGAACAAAATCTTTCCCTCGTGCAAGAGGCCCTGCGCAATGTTCCGGGCGTCACACTGAATGCCGGCGAGGGCGGTGCTCACGGCGACTCGGTGAACCTGCGCGGCCTGTCGATCCCGGACAGTTTCTTTCTGGACGGCGTGCGCGACATCGGCCAGTATCAACGCGACACTTTCAATGCCGATTCGATCGCCGTGCTGCTGGGACCTGCCTCGGCGCTGTTCGGGCGCGGCTCTACTTCGGGCGTCATCAACACCATCAGCAAGCAGCCGCAGTTGACGCCGTACGCGGCGATCACGCTGTCGGGCGGCGAGGCCAACTACTGGCGCGGCACCGGCGATTTCAATTTGCCGTTGAGCGCCACCGCGGCGGCGCGCGTCACGCTGATGGATCAGAGCAATGGTGTGGTGGAGCGCGATCAGGTGCGCTATCACCGCTATGGCGTCGCACCAACATTGAGTTTGGGCATCGATACGCCGACGCGCTTTACGTTCAGCTACTTCAAGGAAGAAGAGAACAATCTTCCCGATTACGGCATTCCGTTCATCGATGGCGCGCCCGCGCGCGTCGAGCGCAGCAACTATTACTCGCTCGCCAACTACGATCGCACGCGCACGAACACCAACATCGGCACCATCCGTTTCGAGCAGGAGATTTCCGACAAGCTCACTTTGAGCGACAGCCTGCGCTACGCGAACTACGGTTTCGAATATCTGGTCACAGGTCCGTTCCTGGGCAACGACTTCCTCGACCCGCCGCCGCCGGGAACACCGTACGCGGACATCGCCATTTCCCGCGACCAGCCGAGCAGCGCCGGTACGACGAGTTTGCTCATCAATCGCACCGATGTGACCGCGAAATTCAACGCGGGCGGTTTCGCGAATACGCTCACCGGCGGTGTGGAGCTGAGCAAAGAGCAGTCCAATGTGAATCGTTTCCAAAACGGCCTGAACGATATTCCGGCCACGCCGCTGCTGAATCCGGCGCCGTTCTTCGTGCCGCCCACGCCCATCACCCCCTATTCCAATCCGAAGGGCCGAGGCAGTGATGTGAGTGCTTATGCGCTGGACAGCATCGCGCTGGGTTCCAAGTGGGACGTGGATCTGGGTCTGCGCTGGGATCGTTTCAAATCGAGTTTCAGCGAAGTGTTCTCGGGCACGGCGTTCGAGCGCACCGATACGTTCGTGAGCCCGCGCGCAGCGGTGATTTACAAGCCGGATGCGGCACAGAGCTACTACTTGTCCTATGGCACGTCGCAAAACCCGGTGATCGAATATCTCATCGTCGCGCCGTCGGATGAGAGCCTCTCGCCGGAGAAGAACAACACGCTGGAGCTGGGCGGCAAGATCAAGCTGTTCAATGGCGCGGCGCAGCTGACGGGCGCGTTGTTCGACACGCGAGTCTACGACGCGCGCATATCCGATCCCGATGATCCGACGGTGCAGCAGTCCCCGTTCGATCAGCACGTGAAGGGTATCGAACTCGGCTTCAACGGCTATGTCGCGGATATCTGGGAGGTGACCGCGAACTACACGCACTTGAGCGATAGGATCACGAAGACCGGCGACCCTCTGGCGCAGGGCAAATACGCGCCGAACACGCCGCACGATGCCTTCAATTTCTGGACCACCGTGGAACCCGCGCCGGCCTGGACGATCGGCGGCGGCTTCACCGCAATCAGCGATCGCTTTGCCGACTCCGAGAACAGCGCCGGTGTTCCGGCATTCGCGGTGTTCAATGCGATGACGTCGTTCGCGGTCAACCAGCATTTCAAGCTGCAGCTGAACTTGAACAATGTGGCCAATAAGCTGTATTTCACCAGCGTTTACTACGTGAATGTCGCCGAGAATCACGCCCTGCCGGCGGCGGGCCGCACGATCATCGGCAACTTGAGCTATCGCTTCTAGACGATGCCCTGCCATGAGCACCGTCTCGATCATGTCGCTGTTGAGTCAAATGAACATGCCGCGGCTCCAGGCGCTGTTCGGTCAAAGTGCGCGCCGTGCCGCGGATTGGGTATTCGTCGCCGCCGTTGAAGGACTGGCGCAGGCACAGGTGTGCTACGGACGCATGCTGCTCGAAGGCACCGGCGTGACGAAAGACCCTGCGCAGGCGCTGAAATGGTTTCGGCGCGCAGCTGTTGCTCACGACGCCGATGCCATCAATATGGTCGGGCGCTGTCTCGACAATGGGTGGGGCACGGCGGAGGACGCCGTGGCGGCGGCGGAACAGTATCTTCGGGCCGCGGATTTGGGACATGCGTGGGCACAGTACAACATGGGACACCTGTATTTGGACGGCCGCGGCGTGTCGCGCGATCGCACGCTCGCCTTCCGTTTCTATTTAGCGGCTGCCGAACAGCAGCATGAGCGCGCGATGAACCTGGCGGGGCGCTGCTGCGAGGAAGGCTGGGGCACCCCGCGCGATCTGGATGCCGCGGCCGATTGGTACCGGCGCTCGGCGGAGGCCGGCTATTTTCGCGGCCAATACAACTGGGCCAGCTTGCTGCACAAGGCGGGTCGCTTCGAAGAAGCTGCCTGCTGGTTCGAGCGCGCCGCAGCCGGCGGGATCGTGGCCAACTCCCCTATCACTGCGCCGATGGGCTAGGAGTTTCTCCGCATGTTCTTACGCATTGAGAAATTGTTGGAACAGGAGCAACTGGCCACGGTTCGCGCCTCGCTCAATAGCGAAAGCGCGCGGTGGGTCGATGGCCGAGCGACGGCGGGGCATCAAGGAGCGCCGGTAAAGCACAATCAACAGCTCGAGGAAGGCAGCAGCATGGCGCGCGAGCTGGGCAATTTCGTTCTGGCGCAGCTCGAGCGCAACGCGCTGTTCATCAGTGCCGCTCTGCCGAACAAAGTCTATCCGCCGATGTTCAATCGCTACGGCGAGGGAATGTACTTCGGCACGCATGTCGATGGGTCGGTGCGCATGATCCCCGGTAGTCCCCAGAAGTTGCGCACCGATCTGTCGGCGACCCTGTTCCTCGCCGAGCCGCACAGCTATGAGGGCGGCGAACTGGTGGTCGAAGGCGATTTCGGTTGCCAGAGCGCCAAATTTGCCGCGGGGGATCTGATCGTGTACTCCTCAACGTCGCGGCATCGCGTGAATGCCATCACGCGCGGTGAGCGGCTGGCCAGCGTGTTTTGGATTCAAAGCCTGATTCGCGACGATGCGCGCCGCACGCAGCTGTTCGAACTCGACGCCACCATCCAACGGTTGACGCAGACGGGTGCCGATGCGGATTCTCTGGTGCGCCTGACGGCGCACTATCACGGTCTGCTCAGGGCGTGGACGGAAATCTAGGTCGCCCCGCTGCGGCGTTGCTCGCGGCGGAAGGTTGCAGGCGGCGTGTCGAATGTTTTGCGGAACGCCTTGCTAAACGCCGCTTCTGAGCCGTAGCGATAACGCTCCGCGATTTGCTTGACGCTCAGGGCGGCATCGCTGAGATCGCGAGCGGCGAGAATCATGCGCCACTGCGCGAGATACCTCATGGGGCTCAAGCCAACCAGTTTTTACTTACAAGCGCAGTTCCTCCTCGACCTGTCCGAGGCGTTCCTTGCCGAAGAACATTTCGTCGCCGACGAAGAACGTCGGAATGCCGAAGGCGCCGCGTGCGGCGGCGGCGGCGGTGTTAGCGGCGAGTTCCGCCTTGACGTCGGGGTCTTGGGTGGCATCGAGAATGGCTTTCGCGTCAAGGCCGGCGGCGCTTAAGACCTCGGCGACGACCGCAGGATCGTCCATCTTCTTGCCGTCTTCCCACATGGCCTTGAGCACGGTGTCGAGGTAGGCGTCGCCCACGTCTGCACGCCGGGCGGCGAGCAAGCCGCGCATGATCAATAGCGTATTGACCGGGAAATGCGGATTGAAACGGAAGGCTGCGATGCCGTGCTTGTCGATGAAGCGCTGGCTTTCGAGGCGCTCATACTCGAGCTTGCCCTTGACCGAGCCGAAGGCGCTCATCGGCGCTTGGTTGCCGGTGAGCTTGAACAGTCCACCCAGCAGGCAGGCGACGACGTTCACACGGGCCCCGGTGCGCGCGGCCACTCCGGGCAGTACCTGCCATGCGAGATAGGCGTTCGGGCTGCCGAAGTCGAAAATGAAGTCGACGGTTTTGCTCATGGGTTGGCGCTCACCAGGATTCGGTCCAGGGCCGCAGGTCCAGTTCGTGGGTCCATGCCGAGCGTTGCTGCGAATGCAGCCAGACGAAGTTGGCGGCGATCTGATCGGGTTTTAGGATCCGGTCCTCGGATAATAAAGTCTCTGTGTCGCTGCGATTGCTGCGCGTAAAGACGCCGTCGATGGCGCCATCCACCACGACATGGGCCACGTGAATCCCCTGGGGAGCAAACTCGCGTGCGGCGCTCTGCGCAACCGCGCGCAGTCCCGCCTTGGCCGCTGCAAACGCGGCAAATCCTTCACGTCCGCGGACTGAAGCCGTGGCGCCGGTGAACAGGATGGAGCCGTGGCCTCGCGGCACCATCACGCGCGCCGCCTCGCGCCCGGTGAGGAAGCCTGCGAAACAGGCCATTTCCCAGACTTTGGTAAAGACCCGTGCCGTTGTCTCGATGAGGCCGAAGCGGACATTGGCGCCGATGTTGAACACCACTACTTCGAGGGGCCCGATACGCTTTTCAATGTCATCGAACAGGGCCGCCATTTCGGTTTCGAGCCGGGCGTCGACGCCGAAGGCGTGCGCGACCCCACCCTGTCTTCGGATGTCGCCGGCCAGCGCCTCCAGCTGTTCGAGATGGCGGGCGCGGCGGGTGAGACAAACGGGGTGACCCTCGCGGGCGAAAGCTCGGGCAATGGCGCCGCCGAGCCCGTCTCCCGCGCCGATGATGAGGCAAACGCCCTTGGGACTTGCTTTCTGCACGCTCTCGCCTCGATGGGTCTAGCATTATGCTACGGTTCAGGGCGCGACTGGATAGGGTCCGTCCTCGAACACCGTGGGGTGATAGCCCTTGCTACCCACCGCACGCGCCAGTGGACTGCGGAAATCCTGACCGAGCCGCAGGCTATCGAGCACGTGGCGGAAATCGTACTTAGGGAGCCACCCAAGCGCCGCCATGGCCCGATCATTGACATACACCCGATCGACCCTCGGAAAAAATGTCCAACCCAGCGCGGAATAGAGATCGCGAGACTCGGGAAACAGCCGATGGACAGCGCTCGGCGCGTCCTGGCCCAGCGCCGCCAAGTCCTGACGGGTAAAGGGCGTTGTCGCGGAAATAATATACCGGCCAAAACCGATGGCTGGTGCGCGTTGTATCGCCAACAGATGTGCCTCGACCACATCCTCAATATCGGCGCGACGATACAGCAACTCATTTGCCTGGGCGTTGCCAATTTCGTACTTCCCGCGAATTGCGGCATCGTCGTCCGCTTCGGGAAAAAAGCGTGCGGTGCGCAGGATTACCACCGCGAGCTGCTGTCTCAAGGCGAATAGTTCGCACAGGTGCTCAGCCGCGAGCTTGGTAACGCCATAGATGTTTTTGGCGATGGGTACGACGGAATCGGTTATCCAAGCGGCGGGCGCGCCGGCCTCGTCGCGCAGTGTTCCGCTAAAAACGCTGGTGGTGCTGGTGTAGACGAAAGTCTGTACGCCGGCGGACGTTGCTTCTTCCAGCAGCACCAAGGTGCCCGTCACGTTGGTGTCGACGAAGGCCTGGCGGCTATGGGTCGCAACGTGAGGCTTGTGCAAAGTGGCGGCATGAACAACCGCATGCGCTCCGGCCATACACTCCTTGACGAAGTCACGATCGGTAATCGAGCCGACGCGGTCGGTGAACGGAGATGGATTGAGATCCACGCCCAGTACCGGGCGATGCTGCGTGCGCAGGGTCCGGACCATCGCCTCGCCAAGATGCCCTGCGCTGCCGGTTACTAGGATGGTACGTTTTTCGGTAAGCTTCCGGCGATTACGCGAGTGCGAGGGCATAGATGGAAGATCAAGTCTCTCAGTGGCGAGAGGATACACCCGGCGTCGCGGGACGCGTGCATTTGAACAATGCGGGAGCAAGCCTCATGCCGAGGTCCGTTCTGAGCGCGATCACGGGCCATCTGCAGCGCGAGTCTCTGCTGGGCGGTTATGAGGCGGAGGCTGAAGCCGCCGAGTCGGTGCGGAATGTGTACGCGGCGGTTGCCGGGCTCCTCGGCTCGACGCCGGCCAATGTGGCCATCGTCGAGAACGCGACCGTCGCGTTTTATCAGGCGCTGTCATGTTTCGATTTCGAGCCCGGCGATGTCATTGTCACCACTCGAAATGACTATATTTCGAATCAACTGGCCTACCTTTCATTGGTACGCCGCCGCGGCGTCGTCGTGCAACGCGCTGCGGATCTGGCTAGCGGCGGTGTCGACCCGGATTCGGTGCGGGAACTTTTGCGCAATCCCCGCGCGCGGTTGTTGGCGGTGACTTGGATTCCCACGAATTCCGGCTTGATTCAACCTGTCGAAGCCCTCGGCGAAGCCGCAGCGGCAGCAGGCGTCCCGTACCTGATCGATGCCTGCCAAGCCGTCGGACTGCTGCCGATCGACGTTGGTCGATTGCGCTGCGATTTCCTGGCCGGCACTGCACGAAAATATTTGCGTGGCCCGCGTGGCATCGGATTTCTGTACGTCTCCGACCGAGTCATCGAACGCGGCCAATATCCACTCTACATCGACATGCGCGGCGCAAAGTGGAGCACGCAGGATTCCTTTGAGATTGCCGCGGATGCTCGCCGCTTCGAAAACTGGGAGTTCTCCGTCGCGCTGGTGCTCGGCTTGGGCGAGGCGGCTCGATATGCCGGCCAAGTCGGCGTGCTTTACGGCGGCACACGGGCACGAGAACTTGCAGCCAAAGTCAGGCTGAAACTGCGTGATCTTCCGGGCCTTCGCGTCCTGGATCATGGCGCGGAACTGGGTGCGATCGTGACCGTTGAAATTCGCGGTTGGCGCGCCGCCGACGCCGTCAACGAACTCCGTGCCCGCGGTATCAATACCTCCGCCGCGGTGCGAGAAGATGCGCTTATCGACATGGATCAAAAGCGGGCCACCTCGGCGCTGCGCATTTCGCCGCACTACTACAACACCGAGGCGGAAATCGACGTGATGTGCGACGCGTTGCGTTCGCTCGAGCAATCATCGGCCGCGGCGGCTATGGAGAGTCCGTAGTCGATCCCAGTGTTCTCAGGCGGCGCATGGCGGTCAGCACCACAATGAGGACGATCGCGAACACCAGCACCTCCGCAAAGGCCGTCTTGTCCAGACCGGATTCGGCGATCGGCCGTTGCCGGAATGTGCCGGCGATTTGTGTCCACCAATAGGCAAACAAACCGATGTCCATGATCCAATGGCCGAGCATGCCGAATAGCAGCGTGCCGGAGGCGCGGGCGAGGGCGCCGAGCAGCACGCCGGCGCCGAACACAATGGGCACCATGCCGATCAGCGCCCAGCTTTTCGTCAGATGGAGCAACATGAAGACCAGCGAGGAAACCGTGATGGCGACGAGCGGACCGGAACTTTTCTCGATCGGTTTTTGCATGTAGCCGCGAAAACCCGTTTCTTCGCATATGCCGGCGGAGAGCGCCGATACGATGCAGGCCAGCCATTGCATCTGGCGCGACGGGATGAATGAAAAATCGTAGCCCTGATGAAACGCGGCAGCCGGGAAGGGCACGATGCGAAACAGCAGAACGATCGCCGCGTGAACAGTGGCGGCAAAGCTCACCGCGGCGACAATGCCCCAGATCCATTGGACGGCTGAGAGCGGTCGCACGCGAAAATTCTCGGCGCGCACGGCGCGCAGCGACTTCGGAGGACCGCCTCCCGACGCCCACCACACGTACAAGGCGAGAAAGACGATCTCGGCACCGGCGGCGACAGGCATGCCGAGACTCACCAGCAACAGCGGCCAAATATTGGCGGCGATCATGCCGACCAGAAGACCGACAATCACCGCGCGAAATACGATTAGCGCGCGATGCCACAGGTCCTGGCTTTGCGCATTCACTTGCATTCAGCCGGCGACAGCAAGATGAGGGACTGCATAGCTAGTATTTCTTGTAGCTGCCCTAAAATGCAGTGTACCCGATAAATCATGGGTGCCCGGTATTTGCGACCGCGCGGTGGCTGACCCAGAGCATCAAAGCGGCGGTCATCGCGGCGCCCGCGGCGAGGCGGCGACCAAGACCCCTTTCGCGTGACGTTGGGCATGGCTTTTCGACCGCTCGTCATCTATTTGGGACCGCAGGTCCGCGTTGCGCTAGTCTCTACAGGCGAGCAAGCACGGGCGAGAGACGAAACATGCAGAAGAATAAAAAGTGGCTGTTGGTATCCCTGTTGTCGACGTTGGGCGCCATTCAAGGCAGCGCCCAGGCTCAAGCGCCGGCACCCCACGCCTTGAGCGGTGCTGACGTCGAGACATGGCTCGACGGATATTTCCCCTATGCGCTGTACAGCGGCGATATCGCCGGCGCCGTGGTCGTCGTGGTCAAAGATGACCAAG
>Ga0210389_10000263_pt1 | contig 53361 bp, 46 predicted proteins | sample IncBWH28OmetaG_FD_160127 | JGI IMG/M metagenome (GOLD analysis project Ga0210389, IMG submission 160127) | Forest soil microbial communities from Barre Woods Harvard Forest LTER site, Petersham, Massachusetts, United States - Inc-BW-H-28-O ... | reverse complement strand
GTACACCGAAAACGAAACGAATGCGCCAAAGCTTTGGAACTACGGGGAAGACGGCTACTTCAAGGACGGCTTCCACGAGCGCATCGTTGAGGGCCAAGTGGACCGCGTCAATCCCGCGCACAAGGGCACCAAGGCCGGGGTGTGGTATCGCGCCATGATCGCGGGCGGCGCCAAGCGGGAATTTCGCCTGCGCTTGTCGCGGCGGACGCTCGCCAAGCCATTTCACGATTTCGATGCGACGCTGTCGCTACGCCAGCGCGAGGCCGATGCCTACTATGCGGACCTGCAAAAGGACATGCACTCGGCTGACGAACGGGCGGTACAGCGTCAGGCGTTCGCCGGACTGATCTGGAACAAACAGTTCTACTACCTCAACGTCCATCAATGGCTCAAAGGCGATCCCGGTCAACCCAGGCCGCCCGCCTCGCACCGGCACGGCCGCAACACGGATTGGCACAGCCTGAACAACGCCGACATCCTCTCGATGCCCGACAAATGGGAGTACCCCTGGTATGCCTCCTGGGATCTGGCGTTTCACTGCATACCGTTCGCGCTGGTCGATCCCGCGTTCGCCAAGCATCAACTGGTGCTGCTCACGCGCGAATGGTACATGCATCCCAACGGCCAGATTCCCGCGTACGAATGGGCCTTCGGCGACGTCAATCCGCCGGTGCATGCCTGGGCGGCCTGGCGCGTCTATCAAATAGACCGCAAGCAAAATGCCGGCAAAGGCGATTTGGAATTCCTCGAGCGCGTGTTTCACAAGCTGATACTGAATTTCACCTGGTGGGTGAATCGCAAGGACAACCAGGGCCGCAATATCTTCCAAGGCGGGTTTCTGGGCCTGGACAATATCGGCGTCTTCGACCGCAGTTCGCAGCTGCCCACCGGCGGCTACATCAACCAATCCGACGGCACCAGTTGGATGGCCATGTATTCACTGAACCTCATGCGCATCGCCCTGGAGCTGGCGGAACACAATCATGTGTACGAGGACATCGCCAGCAAATTCTTCGAGCATTTCCTCGGGATCGCCCAGGCGATGAGCTGCATGTTCAGCGATGATGTGGGACTGTGGGACGAAGAGGATAAATTCTTCTACGATGTTCTTTGCCTGCCCAACGATGAGCGGGTGCGACTGCGCATACGCTCCATGGTCGGCTTGATCCCGCTGTTTGCGGTCGAGACCCTCGAGCCGGAATTGCTGCAGCGCCTGCCGGGATTTCGCCGGCGCCTGGAATGGTACTTGATGCACCGGCCGGATCTGGCCAGCTTGGTGTCGCATTGGCAGTCGCCAGGCCGCGGTGAGCGACGGCTGCTGTCGCTGTTGCGCGGCCATCGTATGAAAAAATTGCTGAGTCGCATGCTGGATGAGACCGAGTTTCTATCCGACTACGGCGTGCGTGCACTGTCCAAGTGGCATCTCGAGCATCCCTTCGAGTTGCACGTGGGCCACGTGAATGAGTCGGTGCGCTACACCCCGGCCGAATCGGAGACGCGGCAGTTCGGCGGCAATTCCAACTGGCGCGGGCCCATCTGGTTTCCCATGAACTTCCTCATCATCGAGTCGCTGCAGAAGTTCCATCACTACTATGGCAATGACTTCAAGGTGGAGTGCCCAACCGGATCGGGGCACTTTTTGAGCCTCGAGCAGGTTGCAGCCGAACTGGCCCATCGCATGTCGCGCATCTTCCTCAAGGACGGCCTCGGAGAACGGCCGGTGCGGCGCCACCAAGCGCAATTGCAATTGGACCCCCATTACCGCGACTACATCCCGTTCTACGAATATTTTCACGGCGACACCGGACGCGGCGTCGGCGCGTCGCATCAGTCAGGCTGGACCTCGCTCATCGCGAAACTGCTCATGCCGCGCGCGCATGAGTAGGCTGTAGCAACCATCGCAGATCAAGGCTTTGGTTTGCTCCGTGCGACCAATTTGTCGAACTCGTCCAGCATGTCGGAGGTGCTCATGGCAGTAGCGAACTCGCTGACCCACTGCCGAACGGTGGCAATGTCGGCCTCGGGATGCGCAGCAAGCAGGCCTTCGATGTCCAGCAGATCCTTCGGCCGCCGAGCAACGGCCTTCATGATGAGCAGATCCTCGACGCGCGGCAAGCGTACGCGCAGGCCGCCGATATCGTGAACATTGCTGTTATCGATTGCCGCCCGCTCAAACAACAAGCCGCCAAATGTAACGTCGATGTCGATCCCGGACTCTACATGCCTCATCAGAAGGACGCGGCTTCGTCTCGCGAAGTCGAGCGGGCCCTCAATCCGTGGAAGGATCCCGTAAAGGGCTGCGCTGGATACCGCATCGGCCCACTCCCCTTCCGGAAGAATTGCGAGGGCATCGACATCTTGGGTCAGACGCGGTTGGCCTAAAATCGAAGCAGCGACTCCACCGATGATCATGGACGGCACCCCCGTGGCGTCCAACCACTCCATCAGGTCGATGAGCGCGGCCAGCAGAGTTGCCGGGACGCGTTCAACCACCCAGTACCTGCCGAAGCCGATCCCATCGATCACGAACGAGTTGCACACCGTTCTCACGTTCAGGATCCACTGAAAAAAGACCGCGCGACGCCATTAGAGCTGACAATTGACGCAGCTTGGTGTCCATGGAGGTGCGGCGCAGCTCGATGAGTTCGATCTCTTTAACTAAAGCCCAACGATTGCAGTAAGCCTGAGCTTCTGCAGGGGTAACTGCGGCCATAAACTTAATCATACTCCTGGACGACGGATCAATGGCGGCCGCCATACACATCGTATGTCGCATATAATCCTGAGGGACGGCATCGGGGAGCAGCCGGTGCTGCGCCTTCTAAGCCTTCTTGGCAAGCGCCTCGCTTTGCGCCATCGCCCGCTGATACGCCGGCCGCTGACCTACACGGCCGAGGTATGCGCCGAACGCCGGCGCGAGCCCGGCGGCCGGGAATGCGTCCGCGAGATAGGCGCAAATGGCCGCGGATTCCGTGACCACCGTGCCGCGATGAACGATGGCGGGGATCTTTCCCATGGGATTGATCGCCAGATACCGCTCCGACTTGTGTTCCTTCCTGTCGAAGTCGATGACTCGAACCTCGTACGGTGCCTTCGCCTCTTCCAACATCCAGTGCACGATGCGGCCCCGCGATTGCGGGTTGTGGTAGAACACTACTTTGTCGGTCACGCGATACTCCCTTAAAGCCAGCGCCGTGGATTCTACTACTCAATCGTTCGGCGCTGACGCGGCATCGACGCCGACGCTCGTTTTGTTGCCGGGCCTGGACGGCACCGGCAAGTTGTTCGCCAATTTCTTAAAGGCCCTGGACCCGTCGCTGGGCACCCAGGTGGTGCGATATCCGCCCGAAGTCCCGTTGGGTTATGACGAACTCGAGGCCCTGGTACGAGCGGCGTTGCCTCGCCGGCCCTTCGTGCTTCTTGGCGAATCTTTTTCCGGGCCCCTTGCCATTCGCATCGCCGCGCGGCCGCCGCCGGGGCTTCAGGGCATCATTCTGTGCGTCACCTTCGCCAGCAACCCGTTCCCTCATCTGGCCTGGGCACGGCGGCTCGCGGCTTACCTGCCCTTGAAGTCCCTGCCGCGCTGGATGCGTGCGCCGCTGATGTGGGGATCGGCGTCGCCCTCCAAAGCCCCGCGCCAATCGGAGCGGGCGATGGCCGGCGTGGCGACGGCGGTGATCCGGCGGCGCATTGCGGAGCTGCTCGCCGTGGATGAGACCGCGGTGCTTGGGCAGATCTCACTGCCGACATTGGTGTTGTGCGCGGCGCGCGACCGCGTGGTGTCCAACACCGCCACGATGAGCATCATGCGCGGCATTCGGCACGCGAGACGGGTCGATATCGATGGGCCGCATCTGCTGCTGCAGACCTGTCCGCAAGAATGTGCGGCGGCGGTGCTTGGCTTCATCCGCGAGGAAACAGCCGGACCTGCGACTGCCGGCCCGGCTGTCAAATGATCTAACTCTGGTGAAATGCTCTAGCTTTTGTGCTCGGCTTTCCATTTCTCGACGGCGGCCATCGTGTTCTCGACATGCTTGTCGGGATTCAATGCCGTGTACTCGTAAATGATCTTGCCGTTCGGCGCGATGACATACGAAGTACGATTCGCATACTCCGGCTTTTGCGCCAGCACCGCATCGTAATCCTTGGTGATTTTCTGATCCGCATCGGCGGCGACCGCAAATTTGTTGCGGCATTCGCTCACCGAGAACTTGTTGAGCGTGTCGATGCTGTCATGCGAAACACCGATCACAGTCGCGCCCAGGGCCTTGAATTTATCGGTCGCCTCGGCGAAGTTGTGCGCCTCGACGGTGCAACCCGGCGTGAAGGCCGCCGGATAAAAGTACAGCACCACAGGACCGCTCTTCAGCGCATCGGCCAAAGAAAACGTAAATGGCTTGCCCGCCAGGGTCGCCTGCGTGGTGAAGACAGGAGCCTGCGCGCCCGGCGCCAGAGCCGCATACAGCGGCGCGGCGAGTACCGCACTGCCCAGCGCGAGAATCATTAAACGCTTCATGATGAAAATTCCTTCGGAAGTGTATTAGCTTGGGGGAAGGCAGTCTGCGCCATCGCCAATTACCCCGCAAGCCGGCTCAAAGCTCGCGCAAAATCAAAAGGTCGCGCGACTGCAGCGTGGACGTGCGAGCCCTATTTCAGCTCGCTTTTGATCTCGTGGACCACGCGTGCCACGTCCTCATCCGCCATGGCCGGGAACAAGGGCAACGTCACGGTTTCGCGTCCGACCCGGGCCGCCACCGGCGTATCTTCCTCACGATACCCGGCGTCGCGATAGAACTTGAGGCTGGGAATGCTGGGGTAATGCACGCCGATGCCGATGCCCCGATCCGCCATGGCTTTCTGGAATCCCGGCCGGGTCATGCCCCGCGCATTGAAATCAACGAGCACTTGAAACATGTGCCAGCTATGGCCCGCGTCACCGCGCGCCGGCAGCACGACGCCGCCGTAGCCTTGGAACGCATCGAAGTAGCGGCCGGCCAGTTCGAGGCGGCGCGCGTTGAAGCCGTCAAGCCGGCGCAGTTGATCGATGCCGATTTGCGCCGCGACGTCGGTCAGATTGCTCTTGGCTCCGGGGAACATCACGTCGACTTCGCCGGCTGCGTTTTTCTTGATGCCATGGAAGCGATACTGCTCCAGGAGCTCCGCCGCCAGGGCATCGCCGGTGCTGATCGCTCCGCCTTCGATGGTCGTCATGTTCTTATTCGGATGGAAGCTGAACACCACCAGATCGCCGAAGCTGCCGATGGGCTTGCCCTTGTACTTCGAGCCGATGGCATGCGCCGCATCTTCCACCACGCGCAATCCGTGCTCCGCGGCCAACCCATACAACCCCTCCATGTCCACCGGCAGGCCCGCGAAGTGCACCGGCATGATGGCGCGAGTTTTCGCTGTGATGGCGGCCGGCACCCGATCCAGATTGATGTTGCGCGTGTACAGATCGATGTCGACAAACACGGGTTTCGCGCGCAAGCGAGCGATCACATTCGCGCTCGCGGCGAAGCTCATGGCGGGCACGATGACTTCGTCGCCGGGGCCGATGCCGGCGACCTCGAGGGCCATCTCGAGACCCGCCGTCGCCGATGTCATCACCCGCACATGGCGGGCGCCGCCCAGATACGCGGCGAGATCGGCTTCGAAGGCGGCGACCTTGGGACCGCTCGCCAGCTGACCCGAGCGAAATACTTCCGCGACGGCCGCAATGCTCTGCTCATCGATGGCGGGGCGTGCGAAGGGCAGAAAGGACTTCATACCGCGTTCCTCGACACCAGAAACACCCCCGTGCAAATGAGCGCAATGCCGAACACTTTGGCAAGTGTCATTGACTCTCCAAGCCAGGCCACGGAGACCGCGGCCACCACCACATAGCCCAGGGACAACATGGGATAGGCGGTGCTTACGGGTGCTTTGGCCAACGCCGCAACCCACACGCAAAGGCTCGCCGCGTAACAGATCATGCCGGTCCAAAACGGCACGCTTCTCATGAGAACGGTGATGCTGCTGCCCAAGATATCGGCATTGAAGACGCTGAAGTGGGAGAGCGGCTTGGTGGCCACCTTCAGCAGCAATTGCGCGGCGGCATTCAATCCCACACCCGTCAAAATCAACACCCAAGTCATCAGGCTCATTGCTTTGACACCATCACATGATCCACATTTTGTCCGACTGTACGCATGGGCACGCCGCGCTCCTTGAATGTATTGAATGTCCTCTTGTCCATCACCGCGTAGGCCTTGGGTTGCGAATTCCACACGGCGAGAAACTCATCCTCCGTGATTTCTCGATCGGGAGCCTTGCGCAAGCCGTACTCCAGCTCGCCACGATACCCGACCAGCATGACGGTTCGTTGTAAATAGAATGTCAGGGATTGGTCGTAGCTGCGAACGCTGTACAGCGGGGCGCCGCGCTCGGCGGCCGGCAACGCCGCGGCCAGCCCGATGCCCGAATAGATGGGGGCGGCCACGGCGGCGGTCCTGATCAGGACCAGCACCGCCAGACACCAGCCGGCCCCAAGCACGACCCCCGCACGGGTCACATCGCGCGCGCCCTGCACCCACACGAACGCGCCCGACACCAGAAGCAGGACGGCGACCTCCCGTAGCGGCTTTGCCGCCAGGAGAAAATAGGGGCGGCGGTCCGAGGCCGGCAGAAGCTCGGGCAATGCGAAGGTCGCCGCTCCCAAGGCCAGCGCGGCGGCTGTGGTCAAGATGCTCGTGATCAAGAAATCCCGCCTGAGGGTCGGGGACGGCAGCGCCGCGATCAGGACCGCCAGGGCCGGCATGGCCGGCAGGATGTAGGGCATGAGTTTCGAGTCGGACAGCGAGAAAAACACGCAGATGAAAACCACCCAGATCCAAAGGAACAGCGTCGGATTGAATTGGCCCTTGGGAACCCGGCCTCGCCAGCCGCTCACCAACACACGCAGCCCCGGCACGGTCCACGGCACGGTACCGATCAAAAAGACATATCCGAAGAACCACCAGGATTCCTGGCGATCGGCTATGGGCGTCAAGTAGCGAGCGAAATGCTCGTGAACGAAAAAAAACTGCAGAAAATCGTCGAGCCGCCGCGCCGCGAGCCAGTGCCAGGGGACCACGATGCACAAGAACAGCGGCAATCCCCATGTCGCATGCAGCTTGCGCCAGGGCGTGAAATCGCGCGAGCTGAGACTGTAGATCACGAGCACGGCGGCGGGGATGGCCGCCGCGACCAGGCCCTTGGTTAGGACCCCTAAGGCCGCTGCCATCCACGCGAGCAGCATCCAGGCGCGTTCGGCTGGACCGGCCGCAGCGGTTTTCGTCCCTGCCTGCTGGGCGAGCAAGAAGCCCGCGAGGCTGGCCGTCATCCAGAAGGTCAGGCTCATATCCAAGGTCATGAGCTCGCCTAAGACGACAAACATGAACATGCCGGACAGCACCGCCGCGGCGCGCCAGCCCGCCGCGGTGTCCCAAAGCCGTGCGGCCAGCAATCCCACCGAGGCGATGGCCGCCAGCGCCGTGAGCGCGGTGTACAGGCGCGCGGAGAACTCGTTGACGCCCAAGAATCGATACGCCAGAGCCGTGGCCCAATACTGCAGCGGCGGCTTTTCGATGTAGTCGAGGCCGTTCAAGTGCGGGATGACCCAATCGCCGCCGCTCTGCATCTCGCGCGGAATCTCCGCGTAACGCCCTTCGTCCGGGTTGAAAAGCGGCCGGCCGGCCAAGCTCGCCAGCCACACCACGCTGATGAGTCCCGCGAGCCCGACGTACAACCAGCGTGCGCGAATGCCCGAATCGACCTTCAGATTCACGCCGCCTCCGCGTTCGGGGGTTGAACGGCAAGCAACCCCGAGCGCCCCGGCACCTCGCCCATGACGACGGTCTGATCGGGCATCGGTCTCTGAATGGCCAGTTGATGAATCGTCGCCATGCGGGTGATCGTGACGCCCGCGGCCTGCCACTTGAGCAGCAGCGACTCGAAGGAATTCAACAACAACATGCCTTCCAACTCGGCGTGCAGCGTAAATACCTGCAATCCGTTTGCAGCGGTTGCGCTGGCAGCGTTCCTTTCCGACTGACGAAACACCGCATCTGCAATGCTGGACTCGTCGATGCCCTCCCTGCCCAAGAGTTCGTCGAATGTCGGCAGTGTCGTCGGCAATTGCGGGCAGGAGCTGCGCCTGGCCGCCAGCATCGGCCAAAATGGCGACCGGCCGCGCGTGTCGCTGGCAAATGCCAGACCGTATTCGCGCTCGAGTTCCAGCGCGTGGGCATTGATCTGCCACCCGGCCGCCGCGTGCGACTTAGGATAAAACCCAAACACGCGTTCGAAGGCATTCATCCCGCGCTCGAACTCGATCCGGGTCCACTCTTCGGAGGCGCCGGCCACGTAATCCTGCCAGCGCACATGATCGTAGGTGTGCAGGCCCACTTCAAAGCCGCGTTCGTGCACGCCGCGCATGACAGCCCCAGCCTTGAGCCCAATGTCAGGGCCGGGCAGCAGCACGCCGTACAGCAAGGTCTTCAATCCATAGTGCTTGAGCACGGAGGTGCGGGCGACTTTTTGCGCAAAGCCCTTGCGAAACACGCGGCGCATGGCCCTCCCTGGTTGTTCCGGGCCCACCGAAAAGTAAAATGTGGCGTCTACACCGAGCTTCTTGAACAGCGCGGTGAGCTTAGGGCAGCCTTCGCGCGTGCCCCGCAGGGTGTCCACATCGACCTTGAGGCCGATGTGCGTGTCCTTAAGCATCGCGCGACAACAGGGCCGAGGCGGACGGCAATGCGTGAGCGTAGGAATCGAAGATGGCCTTCAGCGCCGTGCGCATATCGGTCTTCGGCTTCCAACCCAGTTCCGCGGTGGTGTTTTTAATGGAGGGCAGGCGCGCCGGAATGTCCGCATAACCCTTGCCGTAGTAATCGAGCGCCGAAATGTCGATCAATCTGGTGTTGCGCGCCGTGGGCGCGTACTCGGGACGCGACAGCGCGACTTCCAGCATCATTTCCGCCAGCTTGCGAATGGAGTACAGGTTGTGCGGATTGCCGATGTTGTAGATCTTCCCATCGGCAATACCGTTGGGATTGTCGATGATGGTCGTCAAGCACTCCACCGCGTCGTCAATGAAGGTAAACGCCCGGGTTTGCGTGCCGCCCTCGACCAGCTTGATCGGCTCGCCGCGCACGATGTGTCCCAGGAATTGCGTGAGCACGCGCGAGCTGCCCTCCTTCGGATCATCCATGCTGTCCAAGCCGGATCCGATCCAATTGAATGGGCGAAACAGCGTAAATTGCAGCCCCTGCTGCCCATAGGCCCAGATGATGCGGTCCAGGAGCTGCTTGACGCAGGAATAAATCCAGCGCTGCTTGTGGATGGGACCCAAGACCAGTTCCGAGGTTTCCGGATCGAATTCCTTGTCGCGGCTGGCGCCGTACACTTCGGAGGTCGATGGGAACACCACGCGCTTTTTGTATTTTACGCAGTGGCGAATGATGGGCAGGTTGGCCTCGAAATCCAGCTCGAAGACCCGCAGCGGTTCGCGGACATAGGTCGCGGGCGTCGCGATGGCCACCAGCGGCAGGATCACGTCGCACTTGCGCACGTGATACTCCACCCATTCCAAATTGATGGTGATGTCGCCTTCCACGAAATGAAAGCGTGGATCCTTGAGCAGCGTGCCGACCCGCTCGGATTGCAGGTCCATGCCGTAAATATGCCAATCGGTATGGGCCAGAATGTACTTGCTCAAATGATGGCCGATGAATCCGTTGACGCCGAGAATCAGAACGTTTTTCAAAATAAACCCCTACGATTTCCCTTCAGGCGAGCGCGAGCGGCTGGTGCGCCAGCGCGGGCGGCACGGTATTGTGGGCCACAGGCTCGCCATTTGCGGTCAATTGCAAAATCTTAAGGCGCCGGCCATCGACGCAGTCGGCGTACCAGATCCCGTCGGATACGTACAAACAGGGACTTTGGGCGGGATATTTCAAAGGATGCGTGTCCATGCGCGTCTCGAGCAGCTCAAGCCTACACCCGTTTACCTCGGTAAAGGCGCCCGGGAAAGGCGGCGCGACGGCACGGACCAGGTCGTGTATGGCGCGTGCCCCGCATCGCCAGTCGATGCGTCCGTCTTCCGGGCGCCGGCGGCCAAAGTACGATCCGGTCTTCAAGTCCAAGGGCAGCGACGGCGCCGTGCCCGCGATCAGCCGCGGCAGGCTGCGGCGCAATACCGCTTCGGCGGCGGCCGCCACCTTTATCGATACATCGAGCGCCGTGTCGTTCTCCAGGATCGGCACGGCTTCTTGGTCGACCAGCGCCCCGGCATCCGGCTTTTCAACCATGTAGTGCAGACTGGCGCCGGTCGTGGTTTCGCCGTGGATGATGGCCCAATGCACCGGGGCCCGGCCCCGATATTTCGGCAGCAGCGAGCCATGAATGTTGAGCGCGCCCAAGCGCGGCATGCTCAACCACGCCTTGTCGAGCATGTGGCGGTAGTAGAAGGAGAATACGAAGTCGGGTTTGAGCGCTGCGCCCGCCGCGATCCACTGCGGCGTGTTCGGCGAGTCCGGCGTCACGACTTTCAGTCCACGATCCTCGGCGAGTTGCTGAACGCTGCCGAACCAGTGCGATTCCTTCGGATCGTCAGCGTGGCTGAAGAGAAGAGGAATCTGAATCCCCTGAACCAACAATTCCCGAACACAGCGCACACCGACTTCGCTGTAGGCAAATACCACCGCCGTGGTCACCTCAAGAGATCCTGCTGGGAACGATTATGCTGCGCCACCCTCCGCTCCAGAATGGGCGCGCCTTCGCTCTCCTCGAGAACCGCCTCCACGATGTAGCGCGGCCGCTCGCGCACCTGCGCATAGATGCGCCCGACGTACTCGCCCAGCAGGCCAATGCCGAACAAGGCCAGACCGATGAACAGGAACACCACGCTGAACAGCGTGAACAAGCCTTCCGCCTCGGAACCGTACCAGATGCGGCGCACGATGAGCACCACGAACAGCATCGCCGACATGAGCGCCACGACCATGCCGGTCATGGAAAACAACTGCAGCGGCACCACGGAAAATCCGGTGATCAAGTCGAAGTTCAGGCGGATCAAACTGTACAGTGAATATTTCGAGCGTCCCGCGAATCGTTCCTCGTGCGCAATCGGCACCTCGATGGATTTCATCGCGTACAACGAGGCCAGCGCCGGAATAAACGTGTTGACTTCGCGCGTTTGATTGAGCGCGGTGACCACGGAGCGCGCATAGCCGCGCATCATGCAACCCTGGTCGGTGATCCGCACCGGCGTGATCCATTCGCGAATCTTGTTGATGGCTTTGGAAAAGGTGCGCCGCCACAGCGAGTCCTGCCGCTGTTGGCGGATCGTGCCCACATAGTCGTAGCCTTCATCGAGCTTGCCGACCAGCTTGCCGATCTCCTCGGGCGGATTTTGCAAATCCGCATCCAGCGTCACGACATACTCGCCGTGGGCGTAGGCCAACCCGGCCATGACCGCCGAATGCTGGCCGAAATTGGCATGAAACAGCACCACCCGCGTTTCATGAGGGCGCAGCTGGAATTGCTGGCGCAACAGCGCGACCGATTTGTCCTTGCTGCCGTCGTTCACGAACACGATCTCGTAAGGAATCTGCAGCGCATCGAGCGCCGGATACAGGCGCGCGAACAAGCTCGGCAGCACCGCCTCTTCGTTGTAGACCGGAATGACGACGCTGAGTTTCGGAGCAACCACGTCAGTGATCCGCGGCAACCGCGCCTTGCGATTTCAAGAGCTCGAGCAATTCGGCGGTCTTGGCTTGCATCAACGGCACCGAACCGCGCGCTTCGACATTGAGACGGATCAAGGGCTCGGTGTTGGAGGTGCGCAGATTGAAGCGCCAATCCGCAAATTCGAACGACAGTCCGTCGGTGCGATCCAGATTCAACGCCTGCGGTGCATAACGCTGCTCGAATTTCGAAATGGCCGCCTTCGCATCGGGAATTCGGTAGTTGAGCTCGCCACTTACCGGAAACAGGCCAATGCGCTCGTCCACCAGGCTGGACAGGCTGCGGCCCGACTCCGAGAGAATTTGCGCGACCACCAACCAGGGAATCATGCCGCTGTCGCAATACGCAAAGCGGCGAAAATAATGATGCGCGCTCATTTCCCCGCCATACACCCCGTCTACCTCGCGCATGCGCTGCTTGATGAAGGCATGGCCGGATTTGGACAGGACCGCCTTGCCGCCGCTGGCGGTGACGATTTCGATGGTGTTCCAGGTCAGCCGCGGATCGTGCACGACCTTGCCGCCGGGCTGGCCGCGCAGCAAAATCGACGCCAGCAGCCCGACGATGTAATACCCCTCGATGAAGCCGCCCTGTTCATCGAACAGAAAGCAGCGGTCAAAGTCCCCATCCCACGCAATGCCGAGATCGGCGCCGTGCTTGGCGATCGCCGCCGCCGTCGGTTTGCGATTCTCCTCGAGCATGGGATTGGGGATCCCATTGGGGAAGCGCCCGTCAGGCTCGTGGTGAACCTTGATGAACTTGAAGGGCAGATGCGGCTCGAGCTTGTCGATGATGAGTCCCGCGCCGCCGTTGCCGGCATTCACCACGATTTTGAGCGGCTTGAGCTTCGGCACATCCACGTAGGACAGCAGATGCTCGATGTAGGCGCTCGTGGTGTCGATTCGATGCCGTTCGCCGCTGCGCGCCGGGTTCTCAAACTCGCCGCGCTCGGCCAAGGCGCGAATCTCGGCCAAGCCGTTGTCGCCGCTGATGGGCTTGGATTGCTCGCGCACGAATTTCATGCCGTTGTAATCGGGCGGATTGTGGCTGGCGGTGATCATGATGCCTCCGTCGTAGCCGCCGTCGAAGGTGGCGAAGTACACACCCTCGGTGCCGCAGACGCCGATGTCGTACACATCGACGCCGCTGTCGGTCAACCCACGGCACACCGCATCGGTGAGACCCAAGCTGCTCAGGCGGATGTCGCGGCCGACGACGATCCTCTTGGGCCGCAGAAACCGGGCGTAGCCCCGCGCCACGCGATAGGCCACATCGTCATTGAGTTCATCAGGGATCCGGCCGCGCAAATCGTAGGCCTTGAAACACGCGATCGATGTCACGTATTGGTCCCTTTACGCCCGTAATTGTCTTCGAAACGCACGATGTCGTCTTCGCCCAGATAGGAGCCCGACTGCACTTCGATGATGTGCAACGGGACCTTGCCCGGATTCTCGATGCGATGCGTGGCGCCGACGGGAATATAAGTCGATTCGTTTTCCGCGAGCAAGAAGGTCTCGTTGTTGCGCGTGATGCGTGCCGCACCCTGCACCACGATCCAGTGCTCGGCGCGATGATGATGCATTTGCAGCGACAGGACACCGCCTGGCTTGACCGACAGCCGCTTCACCTGAAAGCGCTCGCCGCTGTCGATGCTGTCATAGCTGCCCCAGGGCCTGAAGACCTCGCGATGCAGCGCCGATTCGGTGCGGCCGGATTTTTTGATCTTGGCCACCAACTCCTTCACGTCCTGCACCCGGTCTTTGGGCGCCACCAGAATCGCGTCCTTGGTCTCGACGATGATGTGATCTTCCATGCCGACGGCCGCGACCAGGCGGCTGGTGGAATGCACGTAGCAGTCGTGCGTGTCGTGCGTCAGCACATCGCCCTGCAGCACATTGCCCTCTTCGTCCGCCGGGAGCGCATCGAAGAGCGACGACCAGGACCCGACATCGCTCCAGCCGACATCGAGCGGCAGCACGAGGGCGTCCTTGGTCTTTTCCATCACCGCATAGTCGATCGACTCGCTGCGGCACTTGATGAATTCACCCTTGTCGATGCGCACGAAATCCAAATCGGCTTTGGCTGCTTTGTAGGCCGCCGTGCAAGCTTCGAGGATGTCCGGAGCGAAATTGCTCAATTCCGCAAGATACCGGCTCGCCTTGAACACGAACATGCCGCTGTTCCAGTAGTAATCGCCGGTGCTGACGAATTGTACCGCCAGATCGAGCGGCGGCTTCTCGATGAATTGGGCGACCGGATAGGCGGGCCCGCCGCCCGCGCCGCGGCGAATGTAGCCGTAGCCGGTTTCCGGCGCATGCGCCACGATGCCGAAGGTGATGAGCTTGCCATTTTGCGCCAGCGACACCGCCACATCGGCGGCCTGGGAAAACTTGCGCACGTCGCGAATCACGTGATCCGCGGGCGCGACAATGAGCATCGCATCGGCGTCCAAATCCTGAGCCTTGAGCGCGGCGAGCGCCACCGCGGGCGCGGTATTGCGGCCCGCCGGCTCGAGCAGAATGGCCGAGGCTTGGGAATCCATCGCACGCAGCTGTTCGGCCACGGTGAAGCGGTGTGCTTCGTTGCACACCACGATGGGCGGAATGGCACCTCCGATCGCGGAGAGCCGCAGCGCCGTATCTTGCAACATGGTCTGCTTGCTGGTGAGGGCCAGCAGCTGCTTCGGATACATCTCTCGGGACATGGGCCAGAGCCGGGTGCCGGCGCCCCCCGACAAAATGACCGGAATGACGGTGCTCACAACTTACTCATTTTGAGGCCTTCCCTCTGCCGATCGCATAATAGTCAAAACCCGCCTGCTGCATGTACTCTGGATCGTAGAGATTTCGTCCGTCGAAGATCACGGCTGAGCGCAGCGCCCCCTTGATGTGGTCGAAATCCGGACTGCGGAACTCGCGCCATTCCGTCACGATGACCAGGGCATCGGCGCCCTGCAGCGCCTCGGGACTGGTTTTGCAGAGCGTGAGATCGGCACGCCGGCCATAAATTCTAAGCGCTTCAGGCATGGCCACGGGATCATAAGCGCGCACCTTGGCGCCGGCCGACCACAGCGATTCCATGAGCACGCGGCTCGCCGCCTCGCGCATGTCGTCCGTATTGGGCTTGAACGCCAGCCCCCAGACCGCGAAGGTCTTGCCGCGCAAGTCGCCGAAATGCGCCTTGATCTTGTTGAACAGCACCTGCTTCTGGCGATTGTTGACGCTCTCCACCGCCGCCAGGATGCTCGCGTCGTAGCCCACATCCTGGGCCGAACGCTGCAGGGCCTGCACATCTTTGGGGAAGCAGGAGCCGCCATAACCTGCCCCCGGATAGATGAACGCATAGCCGATCCGAGGATCGGAACCCAAGCCGTTGCGTACCGATTCGATGTCGGCGCCGAAGCGCTCCGCCAGATTCGCCAGTTCGTTCATGAAGCTGATTTTGGTCGCCAGCATGGCATTCGCCGCGTACTTGGTCAGCTCCGCCGATTTGACGTCCATGACGATCATGCGCTCGCGATTGCGCGTGAAGGGCTCATACAAGGCGCGCAGCAGCTCCGCCGCCCGGTCGCTGTCGGTGCCCACGATCACCCGGTCCGGCTTCATGAAGTCGGCGATGGCCGCGCCCTCCTTCAAGAACTCGGGGTTCGAGGCCATGTCGAATTCCACCGTGGCCTTGCGCTTCTCCAAGGACTCCCTCACCGCCGTGCGCACCTTGTCCGCGGTACCCACCGGAACGGTGGATTTGGTCACGACCACCTTGTAGTGGTTCATGTGCTCGCCAATGGTGCGGGCCACGGCCAGCACATAGCGCAAGTCGGCCGAGCCGTCTTCATCCGGCGGAGTACCTACGGCGATGAGCTGGAACAACCCGTGGTCGACACCTTCCTTGGGGTTGGACGTGAAGCGCAAGCGCCCTGCCTCGGCGCCGCGCTTGATGAGCGTGTCCAAGCCCGGCTCGTGGATCGGCACCTCGCCGCGCTGAAGCATCGCGGTCTTGGTTTCATCGACGTCCACGCAGAGCACATCATTGCCGGCATCTGCCAGACACGCGCCAGTGACGAGGCCCACGTATCCTGAGCCGAATATCGTAATTCGCATGCGTAATATTCTGATTTAACTAGAAAAAGAGCCGGAAAGCCTAGCGGTTTTGCGAGGTCAAGTAAAGGCTGAACGACCGTGGGAGCCCCTCTAAAGTATTCCCGACAGGCTCCTGGCTACCGGAAGTCAAAGTCAGTTCTTCCAGGGGTCTTGAAGCAATTTGCGCTCCCAAGCCAGGGAACTCGACACAATGGCTGAAAGATCGTCATAGCGAGGCTGCCAGCCGAGTTCGCTGCGGATGCGGTCGGCGCGGGCGACCAAGTAAGCCGGGTCGCCTAAGCGGCGTGGTTCTTCGCGAATGTTCAAGGGCTCTCCGGCCACTTTTTCCAGCATACGCAGCACCTCCCGCACCGAGTAGCCGTGGCCATAGCCCACGTTGAGGATGGTGGACTTGCCGCCGCTTCGCAGGTAATCGAGCGCGTTCAAGTGCGCCGCCGCCAGATCCTCGATGTGCAGATAATCGCGCACCCCGGTGCCGTCGGGGGTTGGGTAGTCACTGCCGAACACCGAGACATGGGGGCGCTTGCCCACCATGGCTTCGCAGGCCACCTTGGTGAGCAGGTGCGAGCCGATGGTGGAATGGCCGATGACCCCTCCGGGATGCGAGCCTGCCACGTTGAAATAGCGCAATGCCACGTAACGCATCGGCGTGACCGCCGCGGTGTCGCGCAGCATCCACTCGCTCATCAGTTTGGACGTGCCGTAGGCATTGATGGGGAGGGTTGGCGATGTCTCGTCCGCATAGCCACCCTCGGGCACCCCATAGACCGCGGCGCTCGATGAAAACACGAAATTCTTGACGTTGTTTTCGGCGCAAGCCTGCAAGAGCGCGCGCGTCCCGCAGGTGTTGTTGCCATAGTACTTCAAGGGGTTGGCCATGGATTCGGCGACGCTGATATGCGCCGCAAAGTGCATGACGGTATCAACCTGGTGCTGCGCCAAAATCCTCGAGACCAAGGCGTAATCACCGACGTCACCGACGATCAGCTCGCCCGTGACCACCGCCTGCCGGAAACCTTTGATCAGATTGTCGAGGACGATGACCTGTTCGCCGGCTTCGCCCAGTTGCCGGGCGGTATGACTGCCGATATAGCCGGCGCCGCCGGTGACCAAAATCGAACGCTTATTCAATGTATGTCCGTTTGACTGGGTTCACGCGCTCAGCCGCGCTTCGGCGGCATGATCTTTGAACCAGGCATAGGTACCCTCGATTCCCGCCTTGAGGGTTATTTTTGGCCTCCACCCGAGTGCGGTCAGCCGCGTGGTATCCAATAACTTGCGCGGCGTGCCGTCGGGCTTGCTGGCATCAAACAACAGCCGGCCCTGGAACCCTGCCGCGGCGGCGACCATTTCCGCCAGTTCGCGGATCGTCACATCCTCGCCCCAGCCGATATTCACGATCTCCTCATCGTTGTAAGTGTTCATCAGATGCACCACCGCGTCGGCCAAATCATCAACGTGCAGGAATTCGCGCCGCGGCGTACCCGTGCCCCAGATGGTTATCGTTGGATCACGGCGCACTTTGGCTTCATGAAACCGGCGAATCAAAGCCGGCAGTACATGCGAGTTTTGCAGGTCAAAATTGTCGCCCGGGCCGTAGAGATTGGTCGGCATGAGGGAAATCGCGTTGAATCCATATTGACGGCGATAGGCCTGGCACATCTTGAGACCCGCAATCTTCGCAATGGCATACCATTCGTTGGTCAGCTCCAAGGGACCCGTCAATAAATAATCTTCTTTGATGGGTTGCGGTGCCAGTTTCGGATAAATGCAGCTCGAGCCCAGAAAGACGAATTTAGACACATTCGCCCGGTAAGCCGCGTCGATCACCAGGTCTTGAATCAGGAGATTGTCGCGAATGAATTCCGCGGGCCGCGAGGCATTCGCGTGAATCCCGCCGACGAGGGCGGCGGCCATGATGACGGCGGCCGGCTTCTCGCGGCTGAAAAATTGCCTGACAGCGGCCTGGTCGGTGAGATCCAGCTCACGACGCGTACGCACGACGAGGTGCTTATACCCCTGCGCGTCAAGAGCACGCACGACCGCAGATCCAACCAATCCGCGATGACCGGCGACGAATATGGACGAATCACGGCTTAACGTCACTGATGCTACTCATGGTGGTTGTAGATTTTGTAACCTTCCTTGGAAATCATCGCGTCGCGTTTTGCCGCATCCAAATCCGCGGCGACCATTTCCGCGACAAGTTGCTCGAAGGTCACTTCCGCGGACCAGCCCAACTTCTGCTTCGCCTTGGTCGGATCGCCCAGCAGGGTTTCGACTTCGGTCGGACGGAAATAACGTGGGTCGACGCGCACCAGGGTACGTCCGGTCTTCTTGTCGATACCCTCCTCCTCGACTCCCGTACCTTTCCATTCGATTCTCATGCCTAACCGCGCACCGGCGGCCGCAACAAAATCCCGCACCGAGTGTTGCTTACCGGTTGCAATGACAAAGTCCTCCGGCGTGTCCTGCTGCAGCATCAGCCACTGGGCGCGAACATAGTCACGTGCGTGTCCCCAATCCCGCTTCGAATCCAGATTGCCCAGATACAATATCTCTTGAAGCCCGACATGAATGCGGGTCAACGCCCGGGTGATCTTGCGCGAGACAAAGGTCTCGCCGCGCAGGGGCGATTCATGATTGAAAAGGATGCCGTTGCAGGCATAAAGGCCGTAAGCCTCCCGATAATTGACCGTGATCCAGTAGGCATATACCTTCGCTGCCCCATAAGGGGACCGCGGGTAAAAGGGCGTGGTCTCTCGCTGGGGTACCTCTTGCACCTTTCCAAACATCTCTGAAGTCGAGGCCTGGTAGAAGCGCGTCTTCTTCTCCAAGCCCAGAATCCGAATTGCTTCCAATACCCGCAGGGTACCTAGCGCATCCGAGTTCGCCGTGTATTCCGGGGTTTCAAAGGAGACCGCCACGTGGCTTTGCGCCGCCAAGTTATAGATCTCCTCCGGTTGAACTTCCTGAATTATTCGAATGAGATTGGTGGAATCGGTCAAATCCCCGTAGTGAAGCTCGAATCGCACGTTTTTTTCGTGCGGGTCCTGGTACAGGTGGTCAATCCGGTCGGTATTGAAGGACGAAGCACGGCGTTTGACACCATGAACTTCATAGCCTTTGGCCAACAAAAACTCGGCCAAATACGCCCCGTCCTGCCCCGTAATGCCGGTAATCAATGCTGTTTTCGTCAACTACTGCCTCCAAGTCCCGAAGAAAACGAAATCTGGCAAATCCCCGCACCGCTTTGCGTCCCCTGCATCGGCGTTCGTAGGACAAAAAGCGAGATTCCGCGCAAACAATTTGCGCACGCGACTGCACATACTTGGTGTTGGAGTGCGGCAGTCTATAGCGATAAATCTCGGCGGTCACCCTGTGCAAAACATACCCAAACCAGCGGCAAGATTTTCAATGACTGGCCCCCTGATGATCGATCGGGGACTGTCCGGGTCAACGCTTTTGCGGGACTTACGTTTCCAATCCAGTGAGGCATGTCGCCAACACGCTACAGTTAGCCATCTTTTTCTGGGAAATAGGCTAATATGTCATTAGTATGGCGCAACGATGTCCTGACTTGTCGGGACATACAAGAATGAAATTCGGTAATCGGAGGGGAAAGCAGCGCACGGTTAGCCGGACAGTATTTGGTGTGGCTTGCTGGTTTGGGGTAAGCACATGAATATAGGCGTCATTGACAACGACAGGGAACAGTTGAATGCAGAACGAATATCAGGCCAGTCGCGCATGACAGCCAGCTCCCAGGCAATTCGTGCCCGCACGGAAGCAGAAGCATCCGCAACGGCAGAGCGCGTCGGTCCTGGCGCTCTCACCCCAACCGCGGTGCACCCCGAACTCCGCGCAGCTGAGAATCCGATAATCAATATATCGGCCGAGTTGAGGAAAGCCGCTCTATTGACCGCCAATTCTCGAGCCCGCCGGGTCCGCCCTGTTTATGCAGTCACCAAACGGGCATTCGACCTCGTTGTAGGATTCATCCTACTGATCATCGCGACCCCCATCATACTGACCGCTGCGGCGATCATCCGGCTGGAGTCGAAAGGCTCACCTTTTTTTGTGCAGACGCGACTTGGGAAGAATGGCCGGCCTTTCAAAATCGTCAAGCTTCGCGGCATGTTCAAGGACGCGCGAATTCGTTTCCCCAGCTATTACGATTACTCGTGCAAACGGGACCTGGACTTTTGTTTTCATCATGAGGTTGACCCCCGCGTGACGCGCGCCGGCAATTTTATCAGGAAGACAAGCATCGACGAACTCCCCAATCTTTGGAATGTCGTATTGGGAGACATATCGCTCGTTGGCCCGCGACCGGAAATTCCGGAGGTCATGGCGCTATATGGGCCCTATAGGGACGAGTATCTGTCAGTAAAACCGGGCGTTACTTGCTTGTCCAAATGCACCGGTCGGGACCGCCTCACGAAACGCGAGACCATCGAATATGATTTGGATTACATCCGCAAGCGCAACTTTCGCGTGGACTTGCAGATACTTTGGCGCACCTTTCGCGGCGTTCTTCTGCGCCGCGATGTCTTTTGACGCGCGCTCGGCGAACCCTGTCCGCCCCGACCGTCCGCCCCCCCTGTCCTGCCTGTCCTGCCCGTCCTAGAATCGACCCATGCGAATACTGGTTCTCGGCGGTTCGGGCTTTTTAGGATCGCATATCGTCGATAAATTCTTGGCTGAAAAGCACGATGTCGTGGTCTACGATTTATATCCGGAACGATTCCGCCGTTCACCTGCAGGAATCACGTTCTACACTGGTGACTTCGGCAACGTTGGTGCGCTCAATGAACTGATCGCGACGGGCTTCGATGCAGTCATCCACTGCGTCAGCACCACGACACCCAAGAGCTCCAATGAATCGCCGGAATTCGACATTCAGTCGAATGTGATTGGCACCCTGTACTTGTTGGATATTTGCGTCAAGCACGATGTCGGCAAAGTAGTATTCCTATCTTCGGGTGGAACGGTGTATGGCAACATTGGCAACAGTGAGATGGTTGATGAGACCCATGCGGTTCGGCCGATGTGCTCGTACGGGGTGTCAAAGCTGACCATCGAACATTACCTCGACGTCTACAAGCATTTGCGCGGTCTCGACTACGTCGCACTGCGTCTCTCGAATCCATATGGAGAACGTCAGAGCCCGCTTCGGGCGCTTGGTGCATTAACCGTCTTCTTACACAAGTCCCTGAGGCGCGAGAGTGTGGAAGTTTGGGGCGACGGCCGCGTCACTCGAGATTTTATATATGTGGGGGACGTCGCCAACGCGGTCTACCTCGCGACAATCAAACCGGTATCGGGAATTTTTAACGTAGGAACGGGAGCTGGCCTCTCATTGCGCGAGATTCTGGCCGAAATCTCTAACGTTGTTGGTCGCGAAACCACAGTAAATTGGCTCGCCGCTCGCGCGTTTGACGTTCCTCGTATAGTGCTTGATGCGACAAAGCTGAAAAAAGCCACTGATTGGAAATGTATTACTCCCATTCGGCAAGGCGTCGTGATCACCGCCGAATGGCTACGAAACACCGACATCTGAGGCAGTAGCGAAGTGCTATTGCCAATAGCTAGGTGACAGGGATAGCTTTCTTTTCAGTCTGACAGGAAACATGCGATGAATACGCCCGAGGCGATAGCCGACCCATTTTGCCGATGTAAGTGATATCGCGCGCGGGACCGCGGTCGCGTTGCAATCAATTAAATATCGCATCTCAGAGACCACAAATCGCAGTCCTTCGGCACCGTGCGACCCAAACTGCTCTCGCATCCATCTATTTTCCGCATCAAATGTCCCAATGTCGAAATACCTTCGAAGAGTCTGCAGCACCGCGTAGTCGTGTGAATGGTATACCGTCGCGGCAGCGCAATATAAATTGGCATAGCCCGCTTTAATTGCTCTCGCCGCAAACTCCATGTCCTCGCCAAGAATTAGATCTCGTCTAAATCCGCCGAGACCAATCAAGACCGACTTCCGATAGGCAGCGAACGAGTTGGAGCAAAAAAACACCTTGGTGCCAATTTGCTGCGCAATGCGAGCGTTTTTCTTCTGTGTCGCTTCTCCATAGTTAAAAATTCGAGAATGCGCCTCAATAGGCGTCGCGCCAAGGTGCGGAATTTGGCGACCATAAGCGACAGCTACTTCTGGATCAGCGAAAGCGCCAACTATCTCGGCGAACGCGGTTTCGTTTGCCGGTATTGCATCTTGCGTCATGAACACCACAATTTCGCAGTCGCCAAGATACTCGACGGCCGACTGGCGGGTGCCCCCGTGATTGAATTGGCTGCGCTCGATTGAAATGACCTCGAACCCGGCTGACTTCGCAAGGCTGACCGTGGTATCGGTCGAAGCGGAATCCACGACGACTGAACGGTTCGGCCTCAGTGTTTGCGCGGCAACTGCTCGCAAACACTCAATCCAGCGTTCGCCGGCATTTAAAGTGGGAATGACCAATCCAACGCGCACGGAAGCCTTAGTCTGGGTCAAGATGTATTACCGATCGCCGCCCTGCATCGCCCTCTGGGTGCGCCCCAGGCGGCCAGCGCTCGGGCGTCGACACCTGCAGTTCTTGCTGATTGTAGCGGTGTTTCGCATGCAATCCTCAGGTCGGCCACTCGGCGGGAGGTGTCGGGTATACTCCCCCAGATTTTGGTGATGGAGGTCGCCGCTGGCTCGATCCGCATATACCGAAAGCCAAAAGACATATTCCAACGGACTTTCGAAATAAGCAACCTGCACTATCAACTTCCGCACTTACGATCAAAAGGAAAAGGCATTTATGCTGCAAGCGCGCCATCAAACTGATCTGCAAGAGATCACCTTGAGAGATCTCTTCCAACTCTTGAGAGTACGTGGATCACTTATCGCGACCGTATCCCTCGTGTTTGCTCTAGGCGCGGGAATAGCTGCGTTTGTAAGCCCGAAGTGGTACGAAGCTTCGGTGGTATTGTCGCCTGTCGCAACCACGGCTTCCGGTCTCGGCTCGTCATCGGGTTCTGCTCTCGGCGGGCTCGCAGCGCTGGCGGGAATTTCAGTGACGGGAGACTCCAAAAAATCAGAGTCCGTGGCGATGCTCCAATCAGAGGGCCTCACCGAGCGCTTTATTGAGAAAAATGGTTTGCTACAGATCATATATCCGGATGAGTGGGATAGCGCGAAGCAGACATGGGTAAATCCGAACAAGCATCCGACTCTGTGGAAGACCAATCAATATTTCAAGAAATCGCTTCGCACGGTTTCCACGGACCTGAAGACCGGAATTATTACGTTGACGATAAAATGGAAAGACCCTGCTCGCGCGGCGGATTGGGCGAATGGATTGGTCGACATGACAAACGAGTACATGAGGAACAAAGCGATCGCTGAATCCGAGAGGAATATTGCATATTTGACTGCAGAGGCCGCCAAAACCAACATTGTGGAGGCGAGGCAAGCTATCTACACGATCCTACAAGGAGAGATCAACAAAGCGATGCTTGCCCGCGGGAACAGCGAATATGCATTCAAAATAATCGATCCCGCAAGGACAGCGGAGAAGCAATCCTCACCGATCAAATCTCTGTGGATAATCATTGGACTCTTTTCCGGAGCATTCCTGGCGATTGCCGCGACTCTCATTCGTTCTTCGTGGAAGTGATTGTTGAATAATTTCCTTACATCCGGCGGCTCTTCCTGTTGATCGTCAACGCAGACATGCGATGGCCGGAAGGCACTGGCATCGGAATGGTGCAATTCTCCGTGGCAAGTCGGGTTCCATCCGATATAACGATCTGCGACTTGCGGATTGGCACGCGCATTGGATCGCCCCTATCCCCAGCCTCTGTCGCGCTTGCGTTGTCGCGGCGCGCCTTTCGAGAAGGTGTTTTTTGGAATCCCGGGTTCGTTCCGCCCTTGTGGTCACGCGTCCCGTCGGTAGTCACAGTTCATGATTTAACGCATCTGCACTACTACACCCGATATCATGCGGCCTATTACAACGCAGTCATGAAGCCCCTATACCGGCGTTGCGCCGCGGTCATCTGCGTCTCCGAGTTCACCAGGAACGAATTTCTGAACTGGTCGGGACTGTCACCTGAAATCGTGTTTACCGTGCACAATGGCGTGTCAGAGGATTTTTCCCCGCGTAGCATGGACGGCAATCTGGCTTATCCGTATGTATTGTACGTAGGCAATCAGCGCGCGTATAAGAACCTTGAGAGACTGATTCGTGCATATTCGGAGACGTCGTTGCCGGCCAGTGGTGTCCACCTGGTGCTTACCGGCGACCCGAATATCCAGCTTCAATTAGTTGCGACGCAGTGCAGAGTTGCCTCTCTTCTTCATTTTTCCGGCAGGGTTGACAAGCAGTCAATCGTGAAGCTTTACCGCGGAGCGCGAATACTTGCCTTTGTATCACTCTACGAGGGGTTCGGTCTGCCCATACTTGAGGCAATGGCAGCGGGTGTTCCCGTAATCACTTCATCCGTCAGTGCAATGCCGGAGATTGCGCAGGACGCCGCGCTCGTAGTAGAACCCACCTCGACTGCCGCCATAGCTCACGGACTCGAGTGTTTGAACTCCGACGAACTCCTGAGAGCACGGCTGGTGAGGCTAGGCCTTTTGAACGCAAAGCGATTCTCATGGGATGCCACAGCCGCCTCAACGTGGCAAATCGTTCGTTCCGTAACCACATAGATTTCTATGGCCGACAAACGCCCAGGAACTGGCTCCCGACTGACAACGGTACCCATCGCTCCGCATATCCTCTTTTTTTGGATTTACAACCTAATCTACTACGTTCCATTGCTCGTAATTTATATCTGGGGATATAGCGAGGGTAACGTAGCAAAGGCGATCGCCCTAGATCCACAAAGCCTAAGCGTGATTACGATTCTATACGTGGAGGGTCTCACCGCCTTCTCGCTCGGTTCTTTCCTGGCAAGCACCTTTCAATCACGTTTTCTGAACGCGCAACGCGATTGGTCTCCTTCCGCGCAACCGCACTTCGGCACTGCCGAGAAGCTCACGGTTCTCTTGATAGCCGCCATGTTCATTTGCGCGAAGGCCGCACTCGTGCCCCTCGGCGTTTACAACATTTACGCATTCGATACCGGAGAAATGACCAGCGGAATTTGGAGTTTCTCCATGTTTTGCGCGGAATGCGTATTGCTGATGTCTATCCTTGTCCTGTTCTCGGGCGCCCGATACAACAAATCCCTGTTCCTTTTGCTCAGTCTCTTGAATGGCATCAATCTCTTACACGGCACCAGAATTATTTTTATTGTTACTGTCATGGTTTTTATCATGTACGCGTATCTCAGGGGTTCGCTTACCTTCCGCAAGATGCTGATTTTAGGTCCGATCCTCTTTGCGGCCGTCCTGGGCATGACGTATGCGGTATTCGTGTCCCGTTCAGGTGCTCTCGGCAGTGAATTGACTGTTTCCAGAGTACTAAGCCCCATCGTATACGAAAGTCTCTACTCGCAGCTCTCCTTACGCAACGTCGTCAATACGCCCGACATCATGAATTCAACCGGTGCACTTCCGGATTTCTTTGTCGACGTCTTCTCCTTCATTACGCCAAGATTTTTGCTGCCAGACAAAGACAATCTCTTGTACCTCAGCAGATTCGTCGAGCTCTCGCCACTCGGCGCGTTCAACGGTTATGCTACCGGGCTCATATATTTCGGAGTGTTCTGGCCGATCTTCTATTTCCTTCTGGGAGCTCTAGGGAGTTGGCTATACCGCAAAGCACGTACCAATGCCTACTGGTTGATTTTCTATGTTTACTTTGCAGCGGACGCTCTATTTAGATTTATGCGTGATGGTTATGTTATACCAATCAAAATAATTGCGAATATTCTCGAGTTGATCGCACTTTTAGTGGTATTCAACGCGCTATTCAGAGGGCTGCTAAAAGCTAAAGTGTCGTGAGGCCAGTGCCATAAGATTGGACATTGAAAGGAGTAGTTGCCGTGATCGAACAAAGGGACGCGACCAGAGTCAATCGGAATTGGGTCCAGCCAACCAGCGTCTTTCATTTTCTTGCCGCGCTGTCCCTCACATTTGCGTTGGCCGCGTGCGGAGGTGGGAGCGCAGCTTCGCAGTCGGGGCCTCCGCAGCCCGTGACATTTACCGCTAAAAGCGGTGTCGCGCAGAAAGGCCCGCTCATTAAAGGATCCACCGTCACTGCCCAGGAGCTCGGTTCGAATCTTTCTCCAACCGGCAAGCAGTATTCGTATCAAACGACCTCTGATCTAGGCAATTTCTCGCCGACATCCGCATTCGGAAGTCAGTACATCGGGTTGATCGCCACGGGGTATTACTTTGATGAATTGGCCAATGCGGTTTCCACCGGCCCCGTCACTCTCAACGGATATAGCGACCTTTCTGTCGACTCGGTTCTGAACGCGAATCTGCTGACCACGTTGGCATATCAGAGGATCCAGAACCTGGTGACCAAGTCGAACATGCCATTCGCGGCGGCCAGGGCCCAGGCGGAGGGTGAAGTATTGACAGCGCTTGGCATCCCAAACGCCGACTATGGAAGCTTCAGCACACTGGATCTCGGCGGAAACACCAATGGAGACCAGATCCTCGCGGCCGTATCGAGCATTTTTGTTTACGGTAACTCATCGGGTCCGCTCAGCGCTCTGATCGCAAACTTTCAAAATGACCTCGGAGCCAACGGCCTGATCACCAGTGCGGCAACCAAGGCTGCATTGGCCACGGCCGCGAAGGCGATTAATCCCGCTGCTGTTGCGGCCAACCTCACTCAAGCTTATTCCTCAGTCGGTGTGGTCTTCACGGCTTCGAGCATCAGCGACTGGGTAGACCAGGACGGGGATGGCGTGATCGGGAAGTTCAAGTTTCAGGTCGGGGATGCGGCCCCCTCATCGATGTTCACATTTCCCTCCTTCGTCGTTGCCCAGGTTGCCGGCACTTCCGTTTCTGTCACGGCGGGGCAACTTTCGGTCAATGGGATCCAGGTAAACGCTCCGGTCAACGTCAGCGCCGGCGATGTGCTCACCGTCTCGCCCGGAATCGGCACATTTCCGAATGGCGTAGTAACAGCATACTTGTTGACCGGTGGAAACAAAGTCGCGCGCGTGTCGTTTGTCAGCGCACTGTTATCGATCACGGTCACGCCGGCCACAGCCAGCATACCAAAAGGGCTGACTCAGCAGTTCGCAGCCACCGGAACGTTCAGCGACACGAGTACGGCTGACTTGACGAAGATCGTGAATTGGACTTCGGGCACACCCGCCGTTGCCACGGTGGGAGCAATCTCCGGACTTTCAACGTCGATCGCGGTCGGCTCAACGCTCATCACGGCCACCTCAGGATCGGTATCGGGAACTACAATGCTTTCCGTGACACCGGCGATCATCGAGTCCATCTCGATTGCGCCCAATCCTGCTCTATCTGGCAGCGGACTCTCTCAGCCATTTACGGCCACGGGAACATTCTCGGATGCGACGACAGCAAATGTCACAAGCATCTCAAACTGGATGTCAAGCACGCCATCGATAGCAACTGTGGGCCCGACAACGGGCATGGCAACCGGCGTGGCGCTCGGATCAACGACCATCACAGCGACGATCGGAACGGTCAGTTCGACGGCTGCGTTTTCCATAGTGACGACTTCGTGGTTTCCAACCGGAAATCTCTCGACGGCGCGCGAATCGCAAACGGCGACGTTGCTGCCAAGTGGGTTGGTTCTCGTGGCCGGAGGCGCGACTGTTTCGAACGGTGCACCAATTCCAAGCGCTGAACTTTATAGTCCTGCCGCCCACACCTGGTCTTCGACTAGCAGCATGTCAACGCCACGATCGGGCCACTCCGCGACGTTGCTATCCAGCGGCATGGTCCTCGTGGTTGGCGGCACCAATGTAGCCCCACCTTCCGGCCAAACCCTGCCCGTGCTTGCTAGCGCCGAGTTATACAATCCTGTCGCTGGGACGTGGTCACCCACGGGCAGTATGTCAACAGCGCGGTCGGGACACACTGCGACCCTACTGAAAAACGGGTTCGTATTGGTTGAGGGCGGCAGCGGTACGACCAGCGCCGAACTCTATGACCCGGTCGCTGGCACGTGGTCCCCGACCGGCAGTACATTGAACGCGCATTACGGCGAGACTGCAACGTTGCTTGCGAATGGCAACGTACTGGTGGCCGGTTGGTACGACATTCCACTGGCCAACCAGATCTACACCTCCGAACTTTATGATCCTGTCGCCGGCACTTGGTCTGCGACCGGCGGCATGTCAACGCCACGGTTTTTCCATACGGCAACGCTGCTTTCAAATGGCAAGGTACTCGTTGTTGGCGGCTCAAATGCGGCGTTCGTGCTTACGGCAAGCGCTGAACTTTACGATCCCAATGCCGCGACTTGGTCGCCCACCGGTAGTCTTTCGATTCCTCGCGAAGGGCACACGGCAACACTCCTGACTAATGGGATGGTATTGGTGGCGGGTGGAAACACTCCCCTCCAACAAGGTATAAATACATACTACCCACCGGTCGCCAGTACGGAGTTGTACGATCCTGTTGCCTCAACTTGGACACTCTCCGCCAGCATGACCACTGCTCGGTCGTCGCACAGTTCGATGCTGTTACCGAATGGCGTAGTTTTGGTCGAGGGTGGCGACTCTGGAAATCAGCCCGGCGCTTTGGCCTCGGCGGAACTGTATTGGTGACCGATCAGGAATGGACTTGCGGTCCACCACGGCCGGCTATCTGCGATGTAGTTCGCCTTCGCGATCCTGGTCCTCTCAAATTTCAAGCTCTCACCTTGAGATAGCAAGCGCGACTGGATCCGTGCCGGCTGAAAACGGCGCGCCGGGCGCCGGGGTAAGCGCGCCCGTGGCTGCATCGATGCTGTAGGCAGAGACACTATTGGAACTGCCACTCGCCACGTAAACAAACTTGCCGCTCGGATCTATTGTGACAGAATTCGGGGAAACACCCGTTGGATACGTAGCATTGGCTATGGCAGTGAGCGCACCCGTATTGGAATCGATGGTGAATACGGAAATATTGGCGGAAGTGTCACGCGAGACATACGCAAATTGTCCGTTTGGAGATATGGCAATTGAGTCGGGTCTCGTGCCGACCGCGAATGGGCTGTTTGCGGCGGGAGTTAGCGCACCGGATTGCGTTTCGATCATAAAGACAGAGACACTGTCGGCGGCAACGTTCGTGACATAAGCAAATGCGCCATCAGGAGAAACGGTGATCGACGTCGGGCCAAGCCCGGCGAAGGATGGGCTGCCCGCTACCGACACGAGCGCACCGGTGATCGGATCGATCGCGTAGGCAAAGATGTCGGTAAAGGCGCCGTCTGCGACATAGACGAACCGTCCGCTTGGATCGACTACGACGCTTGCCGGATTCAACATCTGGGGCGATGCAAACGGACTGCCGGTCACGGGCGTCAGCGCACCGGTGGCCGGGTCAATTGTGTAGGCCGAGATGTTGCCGGAGCTCGAGTTCCCAACGTACAGCAAGTTCCCCTTGGGATTTACGGCTGTGGATTGCGGGGAAGTGCCTGCGCCGAACGGGCTGTTGGTGATCGGCGTGAGCGCGCCGGTAGTCGCGTCGATGGAATACACCGAAATGTCGTTGGATCCAAAATTCGCCACGTATGCGAATCTTCCGTTTGAGTCGACGGCAACCGAAACGGGGCGTGTACCGGATGCGAACGGACTATCTGCGATTGGAGTAAGCGACCCGGAGACGGGATCAATCGAGTAGCCGGAAACACTATTGGACAATCGATTCGCTGCATATGCGAAGCGTCCAATGGTCCTGCACACAATAGCGACGGTCGTCACGTCTGCATTTGTCACCGTGCCCTTGGCACTCCCATTGGATAACACACAGTTCTGCGCGGGACTCGTTGGTTGATTTGAGACTGTGACGCTGTAAGCAGCACCGCTTGCGAGCGCCGTCGCGAAGGAAAAAATGCCATCGGTGGATACTGTCAGATCATCCCCGCCGTTATCTCGCAACGTGAGGCCGGATCCCGCGAGTCCCGATACAGAGCCGCCAATTCGGTAGGTTATTGCGCAAGTAACCACTACGCTTGCGGCATTCGCGCCCACCATTCCGGCGCCATTGGCGACTGTGCAGGTCTGATTGGGGTTGATTGGCTGCGTAAGTACGGTGACATTGTACGATGCACCGGCTGCCAGCGCGGTCGCAAACGCGAACGCACCATTTGTTGATACTGAGAGATTGTCGCCGCCATTGTCGCGCAGAACCATTCCTGCACCCACAAGCCCTGAGACGGTTCCGCCGATTGGATATGTAGCGCTGGTTCCGTGGTAACCACTACCGCCGCAAGCAGTGAGGATGAGCAGCGCAGCACAAGCGGCTATTGCTATCGCGGTATCGCAGATTGCCATGATCATATATTGCATCCCTACAAATCATTCCCTTTGACATATCGTAGTACTCGATCACGGTGAGCAAACTACGATTCACTTCAATGGTAGCACTTGTCAGGGGTCAATCCCGTTCATTACCCATGAAACGCCTCCACCTTTTTCCCAATAACGAAGATGTTTGTAGCAAATCTGTTTATCGGCCACATCCTCTCCAAAATGGCGTTAAGCGAGAAGGCCCTCTCTACTAGATGATTGGCGATGCGGCTGTCAAAGATCCCGCCCTTCGGGCTCGATAGCGTAGGAACAAGTTGATGATATCCGGCGCGCACTGGAAGAAAGCCGTGATGCATGAACATATGCCTCGCTTCACCCAGCGAATACAGCCTAAGATGATGCGGGTTTCTCAATCTACGGTTAAGCCACTCGGTATAAGAAAATACGTTCGGGAGCATCGTCATGATGAAATACCCGCCGGGCCGAATGACCCGGTAGAGTTCCTTCAACGACTCAGAATCGTTCGGAACGTGTTCGAGTACTCCGCTACCAATGACGGCGTCGAATGAGTTGTTTTCGTACGGCAACAAATGGGGATGAGTCAACTGGGAATACTGAAGGCCCGCGAAGTCAAAAAACGCCTTATAGTCTGCAACATCAACGTCGCACCCGTGAAGTTTCACGTCCGGTCCAAGCAGCATGCGAACCAAGCACGCGTCCGCGGCTTGACGACAACCCCAGTCAAGCACAGTACGCGCGCCCGCCAAATATTCCTGACACCGTTCAAAAATGCTCGTCTGCCGGCGTATTACCGCAAGGTTCCTCGAATGAGCGTGAAGATACGCGTCTCCCTTGGCTTGCGCCTCCAGAGAATAGAGTTTCACGAGCTGCTCGTCGAACTTAGACATTTACCACCGTAACACAAGAAATCGGAGATGGGCGTGGCGTATGAATCGAACGCATCACTCGCGCAGCCCGTTCGCATCGGCATCGGCAACTCGCGATACCGCAATCGCCGGCGGCAAGTTTTTTAAACTAGCAATCAATATCATATCCGCCACCAAATTTTGCGACGCCTGCAATCGTCACGTTGCCGTACTTGATCGAGTGCGCAGTACTTTCATCGATCAAGAAGCTATTTCCTGTTGACGAGCTGGCCTGATTCATCGTCAACTCTGTTTGAGTTGACGAGCCCGTGACTTGGATACCAGGACCAGACATTCCGATCCCATTATTCCCTCGGATGGATGTAGCAATAGCGCCAGCAACATAAATTCCCGCTCCGGCACCCGACGATCTCGCTATATTGCCAGTTAGCTTGCAGTAGTTTACCGATGACACGACGATTGCGTGGCCGTGAGCACACACAACGTTGCGGTCCAGGTTCACCCCGGCCTGAGAAACATACAAGCCAACCTCCCCAGCTTTGCTGACCTGCACGTTGCAATCCAAAAGGTCGAATTGCACCACAAACACATCAGAGCATTTGACTTTGCATGCTGCCATTTTGCAGCCAACATATGTGCCATTGGCAATTGACAGCAATCCCGAAAAAGAACATCCGCTAATGGTAACGTCACTGCATGAATGCATAACCAGTGCGCGCAACAACGGGGGCACTTCTATGTCGTTGCCCATGAATCTGCCATTGCTAAGCGCCGATATATACATACCGCCCTTGCCGATTCCCGCGATACTCTTCTGCACCGTGTTTGCGCCAATTGTGAAGTCGTCGCACTTCTCGCAATAGATTCCCCAACTGGCACACTCAGACACAACATTCCCCAATGCCTCAAATTTCGCAATCCCATAGAAGGTTCCGACCCCTGAACCATCCGCGCCGGGTGAATTGGCGGGATCGCAATTTATCCAGCCATTGCAGATATGTTGGTTACCATTAAACTGCGCGAACACGTTGACCGTTCCCTTTCCGGTCGTGTTGGGGTTATCGAGTCCATCCGCTTGGTTGTATCGGAACATGTTGTTGTTGATTTTGTAACGGATCGGCATGGCACCGTAGCCGGCCCAAGTAATCTGTATCCCCGAACCCGCATTGAACTCAGATACGTTATTGCTAATGTCGAAGTCATGGCAGTTTGAGCCAATGTAGATGCCGTTCATCCCTGATCTGCGAGTCATTAACTCCGAAATCCTGAATTCATAAGAATCGAGTAACTGGACATTGTTTAGCCAATTGTAATAGACCTCGGTAGAGTCATTCATGTTCTGCGCCGTGATCGAATCAATAATCATATCGTGCAAAACAAACTGGTAGCACGATTGAATATAGATTCCGGATAGCGTGCTGTTAGCTCCAATTCCTCGACAATCAATTGAGATATCAAAATCGTGACAGTCGCGAATGTACATCGGCTCAACACATCCAGGTTGGATATAGCCCTTGCCATAGAGCTTGAATTGACTGCATCCATCGAATTTAAATGGACTAAAGTGCCCTTGGTACTTGTGTCTCTGGTCGGTATATGGGGTGCCCGCCTGCGCCGCGGCCGAGACTATGACACCGTCGCAACGTAGGTTGAACTTGTTCAGGGAACTGAAGACAACCTGACTGAGATTGAACGTATTGCCGGCGGGAATTAATAACTCCCCCTCGGCATGATGCCTAAGAACAGACACAGCGACTTTAAATGCGGCAGCAGCATCACCAGAATCAACCTGGGCGCCATAGCGCAGTATATTCAGCTCGCGAAACGAAAAATCAATTGGCGTGACGCCTGCTGCCATCTCGGCAGGAGTTTGCGCATAATGCGGTGCGGCATTCGCTTGCGCACCTACTCTGTCGGGGATCAGGGCCGAAGCGGATGCCGAGGCGATCAGAGTTTTCGCTATCTCACGACGCTTCATAGGCCGTCCCGCAGGTTAGCAATAAAAAGAGTGCCCACGTGCGTCGATTTGCATCTGGCTCGCGGCGGTCAATGTAAGTCGCCCGCTCAAAACTAACGGGCAAGATAGTGACGGATTCCACTCACATACGCTCTCCACTTCAAAACAAACGTTCTTCGCGAGTCAGTACCGCTCAAAAGCTTGTAGATGAATATCAATTGGTATACCAACAGGCAGTACGCGACCCGAAGAGGCCCGAGATTCTTGAGGGCAAAATACACTTTGTTTCGTGTCGCATAGACAATTCCGAAATCTGATTGCCCCCCGCCGGTCAAACTGCTTACTTTGTGGTAGAGGGTTGTTCGCGGGTCGTACCAGAACCGAACTCCGGATTTATGCGCTCGCCAACAGAAGTCAGTGTCATCATAGTAAACAAAGTAACGCGGATCCATTAAGCCGATTTTCTTGAACACGGAAATGGCAATCAACATGCAGCAGGTCGGCGCATACGCAATTGGTCGTGGCAAATTGAATCTCGGTGCATCGCGCTGTCCTTCGCCATAGTGACAGGTCGAATAGCCGAGCCATGGCCGGAAGTACCCCCCGGCACACCAAATTATGCTGCTTGGCTCAAAGAACATGATTTTGGGCGTTAACATCTCGGCGTCGTGAGCTTCGGCACCCAATATCATTTCCGACATCAAGTTCGAGTCAAATTCCGTGTCGTTGTTGATCAGTAGGACAAATTGGCACCCCGCTTCGATCGCCGCAACAATTCCCTGGTTATTTCCTTCTGCCACTCCGACGTTTTCCCGATTTGAAACAATTTTTATACGACTGTCATCATAACCACCCAACAGCGCTAGAGTTTTATCTTGTGATGCATTGTCAATGATGAAGAGAATGAAATTCTGATGAAGCTGCGAAAGCATGGACTTCATAAAGCCATCTATCACCGCTGCACTGTTGTAAGTAACAGTTACGACGCCGACCATTTCAGTCAAGTATTTCCTCTCCGGTCATATTACTCAAAGGATTCGAGAATCAAATCACGAACATCGTCGTTCTTTTTCTCTATGTTTTCCCTATCCAACCTATGCTTGTGCTCATAGGCCTTCATTGCCGACAGCCAACGATAGTAGGCGAGATTGCACATCAAAAATAAGCCTGGGGCCCGCGCCAGATAACCTCTCCGCACCACCAGATTCAAAACGACTAACTTGAGGGTCGAAGACAGCAGTCTTAAACTACTGGGCGGCAGCCTGCTCTCGGCAGACTCCATGTCCGAGTAGCGATCCATCACGCTCAGATATGACTTTGAAGTATTGGAAATGAAGTGATGCACGAAGTAGCCACGCGGAAGTTTGAGAATTCGAGAACCTGATGCCGGCCGGCCGAAGCCGTGAAGCTTATTGCCCGCAAAATCAATAGCATCCTTTCTAAAGATTCGATTCATTCGGTCGACGCCGACATCCCGGCAAAACTGTCCGTAGTAGTAATTCTTGCGCGCAATATTGATGATGTCGTACTTGTCTTCGTGAACTTTCCGCAAAATTATTTCTAACGTGCCCCGATCAACCATTTCATCGGCAAACCCCCAATATATCCACGGTGTCTGAACGTGCTCCCTCACTCGGGCGGCCGTGGCTTCGTCTTCAACCCAGCCGGCATTCCTGTTTGTTAATATGTCGCAACCGTGACGCCGAGCGATCTCCAATGTTTGGTCGGTACTCTCATTGTCGACGATGAGAACGCGGCCGGACTTTATGAAATTTTCTATCACCCGCTCTACGCGCTTCTCCTCGTTAAAAGTGAATATTACGAAGGTGATAACGTCCTTCTGATTCTTAGCGTCCAAGTATTTCAAAAGAGCACCTCTCAGTCCGCTCGCCCCTTTGACTCCGCGCCGAACAGGCATGGCGGGTTCGCAAAATCGACGTTTTTAGCATTTGGATTTGAACAGTCCCCTCGCTTCCAATTCCCGGATGCTATTGTCGTAGTTATCCGCCGCCATGCTCTGCTCGCGAGCCCAGGCCGCGAACCGGGTAATTCCCACGCTGAACGGTGTTTTCGCCTTGAACCCCAGTAAAGCGGCGGCCCTGGTGGTATCCGCATAGTTGTGACGGATGTCGCCGATCCGGTAAGCGCCGGTGACGCGAATTGGCACGTCCGATGTGTAGCTGTGCGCCAACGCCTTCGCGACGTCGATCACCCTCGTTGGAACGCCCGATCCGATCCCGAATACGTGAGCGTCGGTCTCACTTCGAAACAAGGCGGCAAGGGTTGCGCGGACAACATCATCGATATACACAAAGTCGCGGCTTTCCTTACCATCTTCGAAGATATTTATTGCATTCCCGTTAAACATCTGCGTTGAAAATATTGAAAGAATCCCCGTATATGGATTCCGCAGAGATTGGCCAGGTCCGTAGACATTTTGATACCTCAGCGCGACGGCCGGTATGCCCAATGAGCCACAGACTGTGAGCACCATCTGTTCCTGGTTGTGCTTGGTAATTCCATATACCGAGGTCGGGTGAAGCTTGGAGTCTTCATCTGTCGCGAGTAGCGTAAGAGGGTCACCGGTTGCGGGGCATCGAAGGTCGAAATTCCCGGCTCGCAAATCAGCCTCCTTTCGAGCCTCTGGATAAAGAATGCCCAGTGCAGCGGAGTGGTATTTACCCTCCCCGTATACGGCTCTGGAAGACGCCACCACGAACTTCCGAATGTTGTGACGTCGATTTGCAAGCAGATTCAATATTAGAGCGGTTCCGCCGATGTTCACATCGACATAGCGTTTGATCTCGTACATCGACTGGCCGGTTCCGGTCTCCGCAGCCAGGTGAATGATCGCTTCCTGCCCCTCCAATGCCTCCAGCAACTTGGCCTCGTCGCAAATATCGCCCCGCAAAATACGCGCGCAATTGACGATTGATTGGAACAGAGGGGACGTAGTCTCCGGCTCAGATCCATGGATCTGAGGCGTAAGATTGTCGAGCACCGTGACCTCGTGCCCAAGTGAGCCCAATTCCACGGTGACGTTGGATCCGATAAACCCAGCCCCACCGGTAACAAGAACCTTCATTTACACATCCTGCAATAAACGGCGCCGCCTCAGCCCCTAGGCCGGCTTTGTAGCAACGAAGCAGTCCCCGCTGATGATGCCTTCGGCAGGCGAGTCGATCCAGTGGAAACGCACGACAAATCCAATGGACTCCAATTGATCTATTAATTCTCGTCCGTAAATCCGATAGGCCAGAATTCCCCCTCTGATTGGATCGCCATGAAAATGGGGAATACCAAGGAACAAATCTCGCGCGGAACTCGTTTGTATCAAGTGGGTGGTCCGCGCCCTGTCTTCATTGTAAGGCACCGTGAAGACATACGCGCCCCCCGGCTTGAGGCAGCGAAAGATCTCCGCGTGCGCCGAAGCGTCATCACGGACATGTTCCATGACGTCCGAGGAGAGAATTACATCATAACTGCTCGATGGAAAACTTATCTTCTGCAAATCGATATTGAAAATTTTTTCCTCCAGTTCCGCGCCAAAGGGTTCGGAAGGAACGAACTTACTAAGTACCGAATTCCGCCCGGACGACACAATCGCGCTGAGCGGACTAAAGGCATCCGTATCCCAGAATGCGAGGTCTTGATTGCGCGCCACCACTTCGCTCAAAGTTGATCCGGAAATGCCGAAGTGTTCGAGCAGAACCTTCATCAGCACGAGCGCAAGGGTTCTTTGGCGCATCGTGCTACCGCATGATTTGCATTGCAAAGTTTCACGGAACAACCCAATACCGTGATCCCGCCGCAACTTCAAATCCGGCATTTCAAAAAATAAAGTTCCTCGATGGCCGCAAATGGCGCAATGAGCTTCGAGATTGGCAAATTCCCTAAAGAGCAAAATATTCGTGCGATTTACGCGTTGAGGAATTCGCCAGGGTCGCTTCGCCGCATAAAGTGCGAGACGAATCGCCAACCTCCTCTTGGTGTATTTCGGAAGAATTCGCTCGAAGAGTTGCTTGATCATTGATTTCAAGGTCCGCGATTGAATCAAGAACTCTCGGAATTCTTCCAAATCCGAATGACCTTAGCGGGACTCCCGGTAGCCACGGCGAACGGAGGTATGTCGGTCATTACCACTGAATGCGCACCGATTACCGCCCCCTCTCCAATTTCTACGTTCGGCAGTACCGTGACGCCGATACCCAGAAAAGCGCGCCGACCTATTGTCACGCCTTTGGTATCTGCAAGCACAGAAGCCGCAAGATTCCTGCTTGCGCTTATATCCCAGTAAGGATGCGTGATGTCCACTACCGCGCATCTGGCAGCAATCGTTACGCTGTCGTGTATCGTCACCCTACAGCAGCAAGCCAAATGAAAGTGTTGTTCGATGCTGACGTTGTTGCCAATGTTAATTTCCGGAATCGCTTGTCCTTCTAGAGGCACAGCTTCGAGCCTCGCGCCATCGCGAATAAACACCCCTGCGCCGAGAGCAATATACCGCGGATTGCCGATGAACAGCGGTTTGCAAATCACCGTCTTTGGCCCAATGCTTTTGAAATGCAGCCGATACCACAGCATGGTTTTCAGCCGACGCCAACGCAGTTCTAGCCCTCCGATAATTGACCAGGCATTCCAGCTTCTCAGGGTTCTACTTGCTGCGGGACCTAACGACATGCAGTTCTCTTTCCAACGTAGCTGATCACAGATTCGGCGCAAGCTGGCCGCCCGACGCGCCTGGTTATGCGTTCGGCAATCACTCTTACTGTCTGCCGCGTTTGCTCAGCGCGGCGATAGTCGCAACCACCCCAATTTGACTGGCGATCATTGCCATTCCGAGCGAATAGGGAACCATCGCGCTTCTCACAGGCATCAGCCACGACAGTCCGATGATCAAAATACCCACTGTCCCGGCAGACGCAAAATGCCACATTGACCGGCCGAACGAGTTTTGTCGATGAATAAAAGCGCCAATCACGTTGTTGCCCGTTTCCACGAGGACGCCAATTGGCACCAGTAATAAGTACAACACAAGCGCTCTCCTTCCCGACAGCAAAAGAAAAACGACCGCAACAGGTATTGAACAGCACGCGAGAATCAAAGCCGCTCGAGCTAGGGCCAGCATGCAAGCACGAAATGCCGACGCCTCTCCGGCATATATAGACGGGATGAAACGCTGAGCAGTCACCGCCAATATCGGATTGGCGCCGGCCATACCCAGCGAAGTTAGCAGCGCGGTGATCCCTACTAATTCGGGTTGCGTTCCAAAATATAGAAGAATTGGCCGGTAGGATTGAAGTTGCAGCCAGTTGAATACACCCGACAATCCGATCGGACCCACGGAATGGACGATATGCCCAAAACCCATACGTTGTGGGGAGGGCAGCGTTGATCGCCCAAACAATGAAAGCAACACCGTTAGCGCTCCCAATCCCGATATCATTGAGCCGGCTGCGACTGCTGCAGTAATTTCAACCGCACTTTTGTGCCCAAGGCCCAAGACCAGGACCACGAAACCCAGTCGCAAAACCTGCTCAAGAAAACTAAATAGCGCCGCTATATTCAGGCGATCACCTAGGGCAAGCAAGTCCTTTCCTGCCGACGATAAATATACGGCACCGGACAAGGTGGCGCAGCAGAGGACCGCACTCCACGGATTGGTGCCCGCACCTCGCGCGAATAGGTATATGGACGTAAATATCGCAACGACCGCGATTCCGATCGTGAAACTCGCCGCTATGAATCGGATCAACAGGGCTTTGTCCAATTGGCGTGTAGTGGCGAGCCTGGAGAAGTATCGCTGTAATACGATACCCAATCCCACGAATAGGGCGGCGTTGCCGAAATAACTCAACGTGGCGTAAAGAAAGTAGTAAGCGATTTGCTCAAGATCCAGCTGTCTTGCAACCACTATGTTCGTTGCAAGTGATGCACCCATGCCAACGGCACGAAATGCCATCGGCAACAGCTTCTTATTTCGGCCGGGATCAACGGGAAGCAAAGGCTGCATCCATCATTTGCGAAAACGCCTTCGCTGACGCTGTTCAAACTTGACTGCAATCTCTAAATACTTCAATTTCGACCATCGGCCTTTGCTGAAAATCGAATGGCATCCTCCAACGACACTTCCACGTCCAAGCCAATATTGCGTGCTTTCGTGATGTCGGGGACATAACGGCGGCGTGCCTCGCCCTCAACGGCAGCGCTTTCAATTAGAACCGGCTTGCCGGGAGAAACGACCGATGCAACCATAGCCGCCAGTTTCGCCACCGATACAGGCTCGTCAGAACCGACGTTGTAGGCATGTCCGTTTGATCCGACCAGTAATATGGTCAAAAGCCAGTGAGCGATATCTCTGCCATATAGGTATGTTCTAATCGCGCGCCCATCGCCACGCACACGAATCGCATCTCTTGCCAATGCATCTCTAATAAAGTTGCCGATTGCGTACGGCCCATCCAATGGGATATGCGGCCCTGTAAAAGCGAAGCACCTCGCGATAATCGTCTCGAGCCGCCCCTCGGCGCTGTATATTGTGCACAGTTGCTCCGCCAATCGTTTTGCTTGCCCATAAACGCTTGCGATGGATGTCGTAACCGGTGCCTCACAACAATCCTCCGCTAGACCTCCGACACCACTCGCCTGCTGTCCGTACACGGCGCCGGAACTCGTCAAGAGGAAGCGCCGGGCTCCGACTGAGGCCGCCCAATCAAGCGCCGATCGCGTCCCGCCGACGATTTGATCTATCCAAGAAACCTGGTTCGACACATTGTGCGTAGTGGCAGCCGCATGAATGACGTCAGTAACGCTTCGCACGGATGTTGGGAAGCTACCCAACTGCCCACGGCACAGATCGAGCCACGGAAGGTTCGAATACTGCGGCGCGCTTCGAAGAAACTCGTCTGGAGACCTGCTCATCACCGTGGCGCGAAAATCGCCATGCCGGGCCGCACATTCCGCTAAATAGTCGAGCAAAGTCTTGCCGAGAAATCCTGTGCCGCCGGTGATGAATATGTGCCGGCCTGAAAGATCTACGGGATCAGAAATTGGCAACGAATTCACTAATGCGCCGTTGAATTGATTCCGAATCGAGGCCATGTTCCGATCGCAAGTACTGGTAAGTACCGCAATGAGCGGAAAATCGATCGGCAACTCCAATTCGCAGCAATGGGCGCGGCGCCACGGCTGACGAAAGTTCCGCTATCAGCGATCCTAAGCCGCCAAAAACCGAATGCTCTTCCAAAGTCACGAGTATTTTGCTGCGCCCACAAATCTCCGCCACTTGAGATGCGTTAATCGGTTTTATACTGGGTACGCTCCACAAACCGAGCCTGGGCATTGCGGCGTCAATAATCTCCATTGCGGTGCGTAACATCGAGCCGGTCGCAAAAAGCGAAACGCCATCAGGCTCCCCTTCGCGAATTTGCAGCAGTTCGCCTATACCAGCGACAACAGGCCCGGCGTGTACATCACCGAGATCTGCTTTCCCCATCCTCAAGTACACCGGCGATTTCGCACGGTAAGCGGTATCCATGCACATCGTAAGTTCAAATCTGTCGCCAGGAGACAGGACCGAGAGATGCGGAATAGCCCTGGTGCAAGCTATGTCTTCAGTGGACTGATGACTCGTGCCAAGGTGACTGTATACAAATCCTGCGCCGTCTCCGACGAATACCACGGGTAGATCATCATGGGCGACATCTATTTTGATTTGTTCCACGACCCTGACCGGCACAAATGAACTCAGGCCATAAACAAAAGGGCGAAACCCCGCCCTGGCAAGTCCGGCCGCAACACCCACCATGTTTTGCTCAGCGATACCAACGTTAATATATTGCTCGGGGCACTCGCGCCTGAATGCGTCGAAAAGCGCGTAGCCATGATCACCCGTAAGGAGAAGTGTACGTCGATTCGTACAAGCGATACGAACCAATGCGTCGGAGAATGCCTTCCTCACCGTGTCACGTCTTGCAACTCTGCGATTGCCTGCGCGTATGTCGCTGGGTTCAATCGCGTATAGTGCCAAATATTATTGTGTTCCATGAAGCTCACGCCCTTGCCCTTCACGGTCTTTGCCACCAGAACCTTGGGCTTTCCGGGGGAATTTCCGGTCAAGTCGATCAAAGCGCGCTCAATTTCAGATTGGTCATGCCCATCGACCGTGAGTGACTCGAATCCAAAACTTTCAAACTTCGAAGAAATCGAGCCAAGCGCGACAACCTCGTCGGTTGTTCCCATTGCTTGAAAACCATTCTCGTCGATGATTACAAAAAGATTGTCGAGACGCCGGTGTGCGGCAAACATCGCGCCTTCCCAGATTGGACCCTCGTTGAGTTCACCGTCGCCAACCACGACAAAAATCTTCTGGTCCGTTCCATTCAGCTTTGCGCCGAGAGCCAGTCCAACGCCGACGGAAAATCCATGGCCAAGCGATCCGGACGTGACTTCCAAGCCCGGAACGCGCGAGTCGGACAAGCCCTTCAACGCAGACCCATCAGAGAAATAGCCATTTATTTCCCGGTCGCCAATCCAGCCCAATTCGCGCATGCATGCGTATTGCGCCATTACTCCATGACCTTTGCTCAATACCAAATAATCGCGACCCTGCGCCCCCGGATCATTGGCGGGATATCGAAGAAACGAGCGATACAGAACAGCAAGTATTTCTATGATGGAAAATGCGCATGCGATATGCACCGTCGATCCAGCAAATGCCATGTCCAGCACGGTCTTACGCAGCGCGGCGGCGTGAAAGGTGGGGGTTGCATGAACACTCATGGCAAAGCTGTCTAGAAATTCACGCCCAGAAAAGTCTCGAGGTGCTCCGCCATATACTCCAACTGCGCCTGTTTAAGGCCGGGCCAAACACCAAGCCAAAAAGTTTGGTTCATGACGATATCGGTTCTTTCGAGAGAACCACTTACTCGGTATTTCCTGCCGATCATGTATGGCTGGCGAACCAGGTTACCGGCAAATAAAAGCCGCGCGCCGATCTTGTTCTGATCGAGATAATTGAGCAGATCAACTCTTTTGATCCCCGAATCCGATCTAAGGATGAGAGGGAAACCAAACCAAGATGGCGAGGATTTCGGCGTTGCTACCGGAAGATCAAGAAATTCAACGCAGGACCGCAACCGCTCCTTGAGGTATTTGAAATTTGCCTTTCGCGCTGCAATGAATTCTTCCAATTTATCGAGCTGCCCCAACCCGCATGCAGCCTGCATGTCGCTTATTTTGAGGTTATAACCCATGTGTGAATAAGTATATTTGTGATCGTAACCCTGAGGCAGGTCACCGAGCTTCCAACAGAATCGCTTGGTGCAAGTATTGTCCTTTCCCGGTGCGCAATAACAATCGCGACCCCAATCGCGAAACGACTCGGCGATCAGTTTGAGTTCCGAATTATTGGTAAACACCGCCCCTCCCTCGCCCATCGTGATGTGATGCGCGGGATAGAAACTGAGAGTACCAATATCTCCGAATGTCCCAACCAGCTTACCATCATAAGTCGAGCCCAATGCGTCGCAACAGTCTTCCACAAGCCAAAGACCATATTTCTTGCATAGCATCGTGACGACATCCAAGTTGAATGGATTGCCTAGCGAGTGTGCCAGCATGATGGCCTTCGTTTTCGGACCGATTGCTTCCTCGATCAAAGTCGCATCGATGTTGTGCGTCGCCAAGTCAACGTCGACGAATACCGGAACAGCGCCGAATTGCGCGATTGGATTCACTGTCGTTGGAAATCCGGCGGCGACGCCGATCACTTCGTCACCAGGTTTGATAGCCCGTTCGCCCAGGCGAGGAGACGTCAATGTGGAAAACGCGACGAGGTTAGCCGAGGAACCTGAGTTGGTGGTGATGAGATATTTAACGCCCAGAAATCTTGCCAACCTATCTTCGAATGCGGCATTGAATCGCCCAGTAGTAAGCCAACCATCCAATGACGCATCCACCATGTATTGCAATTCCCTCGCGCCTAAAACCTTTCCAGACATCGGCACAACGGACTGCCCGGGGACAAAGGGCTTGGGTGCAAGGCTGAGCGCAGCAAACTGCTCTACCAGATCTGCGATTTGCGACCGCAGGACGGCAAGCGGGTCGACCGAAACTGCGGGCACGCTCATGAAATTTCCTTATTTCTCAGGCATTTGTAGAGATCATTCGTTGCCCGCGTACACAATCTTACCCGCTGCGTGACTAAACAATCCGTCCATTTATGCATGACTACTCCGAGAGAGGCCAATTCCAAGGATAACCGATGCGCTCGCGGTCGGCGGACTTAGCGCAACCGCCTGGCCGCCAACGGTATTTTCGGCCTTTAGGGCGATCCCAACAAGCCGTTAAAAGTCGCAGTTTTGCGTCAGCTTGTGCTCACAGACCTGTGCGGTTTGAGGATCTCGAGGTGACCCGCGTTCAAGTGTCTGGAACGCAGTCGAAAAATCCGTCAGATCGAACCGCTGGGAACAAACGCATCGGAAAAAAAACTAGACCTTTGCAGTCCAGCTGCGAGGAGCATCTCGCGAGCATCTTGTATCATTGCGTTAGAGCCGCACGCGTATACGGCGGTGCGCTCGAGCGCGCGAGTTTTTGAAAGGAAAGCGTGTTGTACGTAACCACGCGCACCTCGCCATTGAGCGTCGGCTCTCGATAGCACAGGTATGAAATCGTGCTCGAGACCCTCTATTGAAACGTCCCAATATAGGTCATCCCTCGCGCGACCTCCCCAGTAAACAGCGACGGAACGTGGCCTAAGTTCCGCGTTTTGAGCCAATCCTTCGAGGATTGCTTTCACCGGCGCAATACCTGTGCCGGTTGCAAGAAATACCAAATCCATCCCTCGAACTTCACGAAGTAAAAATGTACCCAATGGACCGCGTAGGCGCAGCAGATCTCCCGTTTTTGCCTTCTCAAACCAATATTCGCTCATAGCACCGCCCGGAACACGCTGGACATGCAATTCAAGCGTCATCTCACCTAGTGGCGCGTTGGCAATGGAATAACTGCGCCTGACACCGCCGTAGCCAACCACCTCGACATACTGGCCCGGATAAAATTCGAACTTTGCGGCCGGCGGTAGTCGCAGATAAGCAATCAGCACCCCTTCACCAACGAAGTTCAGACGCTGGATTCGGCACGGCAGCGTCTTTGCGGCAAACATTTGAAATTGGCTTAAATCGTCGATTTCGAGTTGTACCTCGGACCGCGCGGATCGAGCACATGTAAGAATCCAACCCTCTCGGCTTTCGCGCGCACTCAAACCCAGCTCGTCTTGGAGAATTGTCGTAGAACCGGAAACCAGGCGTCCCTTGCACGTTCCACAGCGACCGTTTCGACAGCTATACGGAAAGACAACGCCCGTTCGCAAAGCCGCATCTAGCATCGACTCACCGTCGGCGCCGTCAAAATCCTTTCCGTTAGAAATTCGGATAACTGCCATTGCGCCGTCTTTCCCTCAACGTGCGTGCTGGTGACCGTTGAGCTCGCGGCCTCAAATCATGGCGACACGCTATGAATCGCCAGAATCGCGATAGCCAGGTTATATACAATAGTCGTGATCGAGGTCCATAGCGGCAGCGGCGCTACCCTCTCGGTATCGAGCGGCACGACGATGGTATCTCCCGGACGTATTTCGATCGCCCGCGATCGCCTGAACCAGCCAGATCGTCCACCGGACACGACATCGCCATTGGCGCGCACGATGTATATCCTCTTTTTATCCGCCTTCTGTGTCACCCCGCCGCTCTTGGCGATGTAATCGTCGCGGGATAATCCTGCCCGATAAACGTGCGATGTCGGGCTTTGCACCTCGCCCAATACCGTGATTTCTTGCGTCTTCTTCGGAATCAGCAGCATGTCGCCGTTTCGCACGAGTACGTCGGCTGGGCCTCCGGGATGACCATTGATTACCTGTTGTAAATTGATCACCAAGCGGCCAACGGGCTTCGTGTTGCGAAGTTGTTGGATCAACTGTTGCCCGATTGCCAGTGCTTGCGCCGCGTTCCCCCCACTGCCGCCGTTCGTGACGGCACTGGTACTCACCGCCTCGAGCGAGAGCGCCGCCAGATCGCTTTCCAGCCGATTGCTCAAAGTCTCGAGTTGTTCTTTTTCGCGCTGCTTCAGCTCCTCACGTATGAACACGCCCCCCTCATCGAATGCCTGATTGGTGAGTCCGCCGGCGCGTCGCAGCACTGAGGAAAGAGTTTCCCCTTGCTGAATAGGGTATCTGCCCGGATGTCGCAGTTCGCCGGCTAGCACGATGGTCCCGGGCACTTCCCATAGAGGCGTCTTCTTGATCACCAAGACATCGTAGGGTCTGAGTTCCAGATCAGCACCGGGTTCGTTGCGGCGAATGGCCGCGAGATTCACGTCAATCAGCGCGCTTTGCCGTTCCTTGCCGTCGACGACTTCATAACGCGTTATTTCCGCGTCGCCCTCGTAAGATGAGTCTTGGAGACTACCTCCCGCGCGGATCAGATCGCTGACATGCATGGCCGGCTCCAGTGGATAGCGGCCCGGCACTCTTACTTCGCCCCCGATTGCGACAACCTGGGCCGGCGTGGTCGCTGAGGACTGCAGTTGAAGGTCCTCAAGGATCGGTGTCAGCGTTCGAGCGCGATTGGCAGTCAAATCGAACACGATGATCCTGTCGCGGGCACGCAGGGGCGGGTCGGCCGCTGATCCGCGCGCACCGAGCGCACGCTCGAGATCCGCCGAAATCACTTGGATCTTTTCCTCCGGAGGAATTTCGCGCCGAATCATCACGTAATGCCGGTCCGCGCTCGGACGCAACTCGTCGAAACTGCCGAGAATGTCGCTAAGCCGCAAGCCCTCTTTATATTGAAACGCGCCGGGCCGGAAGACATCGCCGGACAACTCCACCGAGTTTTCGAGGGTGGGGCGAATTGCCGGTACGCGCAGCTTGTCGCCATTCAGCATTTCCGTGCTGCGGCCCGCACTCGAAGTCAAGTCGACATTGCGCATCTCACGAAGCCGCGATGAATCAATTCGCTCCAGTTGCGCGAGCTTTGCGTCTGCATCCGGCGATAGGCCGCCGCCGATATCTACGAGCTGCTCGGCGGTTTTTTCTTTCTTCAATTCGTAGATGGCCGGGCGTCGAACCGCACCATACACCGTCGCGGTGACGCCTATGGGTGGAATAAATATGACATCGCCCGGCATCAGCTGTCGATCGCCGCTGGTATCGCCGTGCAACAACAAATCGTAAAGGTCGAGCACCGCAACCAAGTGGCCATTGCGCTTCAGTTCGATGTTGCGCAGCGACCCTATCGTTTTGACACCGCCGCTGACGAAGAGGGCGTTGGTCATCGTTGATAGCCCGCTGACGGTGTAGGAACCGGGCTTTTCAGCCTCCCCCAAAACGAAAACGCGGATGGACCGTAGATCGCCCATCGTGATGCTGACCTGAGTGCCAATCAGCTGTTGGGCGACACGATGCTCGAGCGCGGCACGCGCCGCGTCAAAACCCATGCCGCTCACCGATATGGGGCCGAGTTTCGGAAACTTGACCCGGCCATCGCGGCCGACCGTCAGCGCATAGGACCCCGTTTCATTGCCGTAGAGCTGAATATTGAAGGTGTCTCCAGGCCCCACTACATAGTCAATGGGTACCTGAATGTCCTTGACCGGCGCAAACGTGCTCGGTACGCCCTGGAAAAGGTCGTAGCCAAACGGCTTGGCACTTTGATCGTCCTGCGGCTCGAGCCGCAATAGCGTCAGTTTGACCGTGTAGTCGCGCAGATCCGGATCCGCACTCAAACGCTTCGTTGCTTCGTCTGCCGTCAGGCCGGCCAGCGGTATCGACGGCATACCGGGTAATTCAAGGACACCAAAGCGATTCAGTTTGTATGGGTTGCCCTTGAGAATGCGATCCCTGACCACCGCGGATCGGGACATTTGCTCGTCGGTTTTCGTTTTTTGTTCTATTTGGAGCCGGCCAAAGTCGCTGCTCTCATTATTTTTCCTGCTGGTGCTCGACTCATTTATTCCGGAGAGCGCCGAATTGGCGCTGTTGGCGCCGGCCAACGAGCTGCCGGTCGCCCTGGACGCGCCTGCGCTCCCCACCGCGCCTAGGCTAGTCCCCGCCGGGGCGATCGCGTTGTTGTCTTTTAGAGCGAGCTCTACCGGCGTCAGGTCGATCAACACGTAATCGTCCGCACGCAACTCAGGATCTTCATCCGATCTGCGCAACGTGCGTCCGTCTATCGTTTTATCTAAATTTTCGTTTCTCGTCCCACTCTCGACGGCACCCGTGCGGTCGTTCTTTTTCTGGATAGTCTCTGGCGATTGGAGCTGCGAATCGGTTTTCTTGTTCGTGCCGTCACCCCTTCCCAGCACGCTTTGCATCAGCGCATCCTGCTGCTCCTGCGACAAGTTCTTGAGCAGGCTCAATGGATCTTGGCTCGAACCGGGCGTCTGTGCCCCGCCGACCGACCCGATCAGGATCAATATCGTTGCGGCGCCCAAACATCTGGCCAGCTTCCTGCGAGCCGCGGAAAAAACACTCATCTTTTTTGACAATCCTTTCGGTAATTTATGTAATTCGGGAGTGCCACTGAGGTCAAATTGTATACCAAAGAACCACGCCGCGACCCTTCACGTGGGCCGGGACTGATGGACTCCGCGCCGCGGTTGGCCGCCGGCACATCATCGATCGTAGTTCTTTTTCAGCCACGCGGCGTAATCCCTGCCCAACAGATCCTGCCACCATTTTGCTTGTCGCAGATACCAGTCAACGGTGGATGCCAACCCGTGCGAGAGGTCTCGGCCGGGCGAATAGCCCAAATGTCGTGCTGCTTTTGAATAGTTGATGGCATACCTGCGGTCGTGACCTGCGCGATCTCGAACATGAGATATCAATTTGGCTGCCTGAGTTCCATTGAACACCGGCGATGCCGGAAAGGAGTCGCGATACCCTGGATGCGCCGTCAGCCGCTCATCCACCATCTCGCACAAGGTGCGCACGATATGGATATTGGTCGTTTCGCTGTTTCCGCCGATGTTGTACACCGCGCCCGGTTCGCCTCGGCTGAGCGCCAATCTGATTGCTGCGCAATGGTCTTCGACATGCAGCCAGTCCCTGATCTGCAGGCCGTCGCCATAGACGGGCAGTGGTTTGCCCAACAAGATATTGACGATGGTCAGGGGAATTAGTTTCTCGGGAAAATGAAAGGGTCCATAGTTGTTGGAACAGTTCGTGACCGTCGTATTGAGGCCGTAGGTCTCATGGTAAGCGCGCACCAGATGGTCGGACGCGGCCTTGCTCGCGGAATAAGGTGAGTTGGGTGCATAGGGGCTGTCCTCGTGAAAGGGCGCGTCATCGGGACCCAACGAACCGTAGACTTCGTCGGTGGAGACGTGATGAAAGCGGTGCGCCGGCACGTTCCTCTGGTCAATCCACAGGGTCTTGGCGGCCTTGAGCAGCGAATGCGTACCGACCACATTGGTGCGGATAAAATCGTCGGGCCCCAGGATCGAACGATCGACGTGAGATTCGGCGGCGAAATGCACCAGCGTGTCAATCTGATGCTGGGCGAGCAGCGCGCGCACCTTGGCCTCGTCGCAAATGTCGCCTTGGATGAATAAATAGCGGGGCTCGTTGGCAATGTCCGAAAGACTGTCAATATTGCCGGCATAGGTCAGCGCGTCGAAGACCACCACCCGCCCCTCGCGCGTGTTGGCCAGCCAGTGGTGCACGAAGTTCGAACCGATGAAACCGGCGCCCCCCGTTATGAACACGTTACGCGGCTCGAAGTTCATCCAGCATCATCCTCAAATTGTGCCGCCAATGCGTGGCGGGTACCTTGATCAGGGATCGGGTCGAGGCGCTATCCAAGACGCTGAATGCCGGCCGCTTCGCCCGCGTCGGATACTCGCTGCTGTAAATTGGCGCTACGGGTATCGCCCGGGAGAGCAAGCCGCGCGCCAGCGCTTCGTCTTGGATTGCGACGGCAAAATCGTACCAGCTCGCCACGCCCAGGTCGGTCCAATGATAGATTCCCGGTGCAGCTTCTGCGTCGATCAGGCCCCAAATGGCGGTTGCGACACTTGTCGCCCACGTAGGCGCGCCGATCTGATCACAAACCACGTTTATTCGATCTTTCTCGCGCATCAAGCGAAGCATCGTGAGCACGAAGTTCTTACCGCTCGAGGCATACACCCACGACGTGCGCAGGACAATACCTTCGCGGCTTGCAGTCGCATGACGTTCGCCGCCAAGCTTGCTCGCCCCATAGACGCTCAAGGGATCGGTTCGATCGCCGGGCAAATAGGCGCGTTTGGACTCGCCGTCGAATACAAAATCCGTCGATAAATGCAACAGGCGCGATCCTTCGGCCGCCGCAGCGCTTGCAATCGAGCCAACGGCTGCATCATTGACGGCAAAAGCCGTCGCCGCTTCATCTTCCGCTAGATCGACCGCCGTATAGGCGGCCGCGTTGACCACCCAATCCGGCCTCACCTCCGCCAGTGCGCGTCCTACGGAGCCTGCATCGGTGATATCGAGTTCTGCGTGCGCGCGAATGGCGACCTCATGCTGCGCAGGGGTCATCGCGCCAACCGCCGTCGCGATCTGGCCGCCGCCCAACACCAATACTTTCATGGAAACTTCTCGATCTCGGTGAAACTCTTGCCCTGAGCGTCCTTGGCCGATAATTTTGGCTGAAGGCCGCTCGGAATGGGCCACTCGATGTTCACCGTTTTATCGTCCCACGCCAGGGTCCGCTCGTGCGTTGGGCTGTAGATGTCGGTGCACTTGTACAAAAAATCGGCTGACGCCGAAGTGACCAGCATGCCGTGCGCCAGACCCGGCGGCACCCAAACCATGCTGTGGTTCCGCTCGGATAGCTCCGCTCCCCACCATTGTCCGAATGAAGGCGAGCCGCGGCGCAAATCAACGACTACGTCGAATACCGTGCCCGAGGTTACCCGAACCAACTTGCCCTGCGTATGCTCTACTTGCATGTGCATTCCGCGCAAAGTCCATTGCGCCGAACGGCTATGGTTGTCCTGGACAAACTTCGCATCGATACCGGCCGCATTGAACTTGGCCGCCTGCCAGGTTTCCATGAAAAAGCCCCGATCATCCCCAAAAACCTGCGGTTCGATCAAAACCACACCCTCGATGGGAGTCTCGAGAAACTTCATGGCCGGTGCTCATCGCGCAGAATGCGCAGCAAGTATTCTCCGTAGCCGCTTTTTTGCAGGGGTGACGCCAGTTCCTGCAGCTGGGCCGCGTTGATGAATCCCATACGCCAAGCAACTTCTTCCACGCAAGCCACCTTCAGCCCTTGCCGCTCTTCGATGATCCGCACGAACACGCCGGCATCGAGCAACGAATTGTGAGTTCCCGTATCGAGCCAGGCCGTGCCCCTTCCCAAGCGCTCGACATTCAGGTTCCCTTCGCGCAAGTACGCACGGTTCAAATCAGTGATCTCGAGTTCTCCGCGGGGCGAAGGCTTGATGGACCGCGCCAACTGGGACGCCCGGTCGTCGTAAAAATAAATGCCCGTGACCGCGTAATTCGACGGCGGATTGGCCGGCTTCTCCAACAAGTCGACCACCCCGCCTTCGGCGTTGAATTGCACCACGCCATAGCGCTCCGGATCATGGACGTAGTAGCCGAAAACCGTGGCGCCCGTGACCCGATCCGACGCTGACAGCAGCAACTCCGACAGGTTCGCACCGTAAAAAATATTGTCGCCGAGAATCAGAGCCGAGGGCGCACCGGCCAGGAACGACTCGGCAATGATCAAGGCCTGTGCGATGCCATTGGGTTCCGCCTGCACGGCGTAGGCGAATTGCACCCCCCACTTCTCGCCGCCGCCAAGCAGGTCGCGAAAGGCTATCTGGTCGCGCGGAGTCGTGATGATCAAAAATTCCCGGATCCCCGCCGACATCAGCGTCGCCAGCGGGTAATAAATCATCGGCTTGTCGTAGACCGGCAGCAGCTGCTTGGACAACGACATGGTGATGGGGTGAAGCCGGGTGCCGGCGCCGCCGGCCAAAATGATGCCTTTCCTGTTCTTGGTCAAAATCCAATCCTATTGATTTGTCGCAGAAGTGATTTTTAGCGGTGATTCGCCACGTAGTTGATCAACGCGGCGATGCCGACGGCGCCCGCGCCTTGCGGCGCCTTGGCTCCCGTCATATCGATCCCCACCGCCAATTTCTTGCCCAACTCGACCCCGAATTGGTCGAATGAGTTCACGCCCCAGATCGTGCCCTGCACGAACACGCTGTGCTCGTACAAGGCCAGGATCCCACCGAGGGTGCGTGGCGTGGTCTGCGGATACATGAGCAGGGAACTGGGACGATTGCCTTCGTGCACGCGATGCGGGCCGATGCGGGCGATTTCCGCCGCGCTGACCCCCGCCTTGCGCATGTCTGTCTCGACTTCCGGCAGCGGGTAGCCGTAGGCAAACGCCTGCGACTGCGCGAAGCAGTTCTTGAGGGCCAGATCCTGCCCCTCGGTGCCGCCCCAGGAACCGCGCAACGGCGCGATGAAATCGAGCGCCTCGGTCAAGGTGCCCTGATGCAGCATCTGAAAGAACGAATGCTGCGCATTCGAGCCGGGTTCGCCCCACACGATCGGCGCGGTGGCGAAGTTGACGTGCAGCCCCTCCAGGGAGACCGACTTGCCGTTGCTTTCCATTTCCAGCTGCTGCAGATACGCCGGCAGGCGCGCGAGGCGCTGATCATAAGGCAGCACGGCGAGCGTCGGCAGATTGAGGAAGGTCCGATTCCACACGCCGAGCAGCCCCATGAGCACGGGCAAATTCTTCTCGAACGGCGCCGTCATAAAGTGTTTGTCGATGCCGCTCGCACCCCCGAGGAATTCTTCGAAGCTTTCGCTGCCGATGACTATCTCGGCAATGAGACCGATCGCGGACCAGACCGAGTAGCGGCCCCCGACCCAATCCCACATCGTGAACCGATGATCGGGAGCGATGCCGAATTTGTCCATGGCCTCCGCATTGGTCGATACCGCCACGAATTGACGGCCGGCGGCGCCCTCCCCCAGCGCACCGACGATCCAGGCGCGCGCCGCGTTCGCGTTGGTTTGCGTCTCCTGCGTGACAAAGGTTTTGGAGCACACGATCACCAAGGTCTCGGCCGGGTCGAGCGTGCGCGTCAGATCCTCGAGCTGCGTGCGGTCGACATTGGACACGAAGTGCGGCGTGATGTCGCCGCTCCATTGCGCACGCAGCGCATCGCACACCAACAACGGCCCCAAGTCCGAGCCGCCAATGCCGATATTACGACGTGCCGGAACTTCTTGCCGGTGACACCGAGCTTCGTGCCGCTGCGCACGGCAGCGACGAAATTTTTGAGCTTTTGGCGCGAGGCTTTGACCTCGCTTTGGATGGCCGGCGACCCGGCGAAATCCGACCGCAGCGCCGTGTGCAGCACCGCGCGCTTCTCGGTGCTGTTGATCGGATCGCCGCGGAACATGGCCGCGATGCGGTCGGACAGATCCACCGCCCGCGCCAGATCCAGCAGCAGCGCCAAGCTCTGGTGCGTAATACGCTGCCGCGAGATATCGAGCAGCCAGGTATCGTGCTCGACGTGAAAATTCTGCCAGCGTTTGGGATCCGCGCCGGCGAGATCGCGCAAATGTACTTTGTCCATGTCCCTGGCATGCGCCGCCACGGCGCCCCAAGCCGGCAATGAAGAGTTCAGATTGCTCATGACGGTACGTACTCAGGAAGATTGCGGGTGATAATAGGCAAGATACCATTCGACGAAGTGCTTCACACCCGTTTCCAGGTCTGTGGCGGGTCGATAGCCGACCTCGCGCGCCAGCGCCTCCACATCGGCCCAGGTGTCGGGCAAATCGCCCGGCTGCATCGGCAGCAGATTCTTGCGCGCCTTCCTGCCCAAGCATTGCTCGAGCACTTCGATGTAGCGCAGCAGCGCCACCGGCGTCTGATTGCCGATGTTGTAGATTCGAAACGGTGCATTGCTGGTGCTGGGATTCGGGTGTTTGGAATCCCAGGTCGGATCGGGTGCGGCCACGTGATCCACCGCGGCCAGCACACCCTTGACGATGTCGTCCACATACGTGAAATCACGCTGATGGCGGCCCTCGTTGAAAACATCGATCGGAAGGTCCGCAAGTATGTTCTTCGTGAATCGGAACAGGGCCATGTCCGGTCGGCCCCACGGGCCGTACACGGTGAAGAATCGCAGGCCCGTGGTCGGCAGCGCATAGAGAGACGAATAGCTGTGGGCCATCAATTCA
>Ga0210389_10000262_pt1 | contig 53363 bp, 42 predicted proteins | sample IncBWH28OmetaG_FD_160127 | JGI IMG/M metagenome (GOLD analysis project Ga0210389, IMG submission 160127) | Forest soil microbial communities from Barre Woods Harvard Forest LTER site, Petersham, Massachusetts, United States - Inc-BW-H-28-O ... | reverse complement strand
CTCGCTCTTTTGTACAGGCATTGCCAGGTCTCCCTCGGTGTTGTCGCGTGCCGCCCTGCACTTTCAGAATAGAAGAGGGTCCGCCAAGCGTCAACGAGTTCAACGAAAACGGCCACAGTCAGATTCAGCCAATTTGGAACGTATTGAGTGCGAGAGCGAAGCTCTCGCTTTTACGGTGTTAGCCCAAGACCAGACCGACCCCAAGTTCAAGTTAATCCGTGAATTCCCAATTACCCGTAATCACGGTTTCGATTCCGCAGGGCCCGCTGGCGGCGCTTTCTCCACCGGCCTCTCTTCCAGCATCGCCGCTGCATCCTTTAACAACTTGCCGTTGTAATTCTCCCATACGCCCAACAGCAAAAATGGCAGGATCGTCGAAGCTGCCCACAGCTTCGCATTCCGTGGCAATTTTGCCTCCGGCTCCCACCGGAAGAGCAGGGAAGAAATCGTAAACGCCAGAACCGCCCAGGCGACCAGTGAACCAATGTTCGACCGCAAAGAAAACAAGGAGGCGTGGTGAACCATCGCCTGCTGCAGGGCGTTCACGAGATAGGTTGCTGGAAGAAACAGTGCCACGCGCTGCGCAGTATGCGGCAGGACGGGAAGCGGCACCGTCGCGCCCGACATGAAAATTAACGCGAACCACAAAAGCTGGTTGATGACCTGCGTCTCCTGCATCGTATTCGTCACGCTGGCCACAATCAGCCCCAGCGAGGCAAATGCTCCGATCCCAATCACCGACATGACGAGGATGCCGCCCAGATTACCGAAATCCTTGAGGTGATAAACAAACCGCGCGAGTGCCAATTCCAGAATCACCGTGGGCAGAATCAGCAGCATGTTTGCCAGAACGCTCGAACCGATCATGCTGCTCGCCGGAATCGGCGCCAGCCGGAACCTCCGCAAAATCCCCTGCTCACGCCAGGTTACAATCTGCGCGCTCAAACCCCAAAACGTCCCCATGACCGACATCGCAATCACCGGCCCCAAGAGGTACCGCACCTTCGGTATTTCCCCTTTGGCCAGCACGCTGCCGTACAAAAAGAAAAACGCCATGGGCATCACCAGGCTGAAAAACAGGAACGCCTTGTTCCGCAGCGTAATCCGGATGCGCATCGCCGCCAGTGTCAGAATGGTCTTCAATCCCGCAGCCTCCGTCCGGTCAATTCGATGAACACGTCTTCCAGCGACGGCGTAGCAATCTCCAGGCTCACCAGTTCGTTGTTTTCCGCTTCCAGATGCTTCACCAGAGCCACAATCGCCGGCGCTGTCTTCTGGCAATGCAACACGTACACATCGTCCAGTTGCCGAGCCTCAACCACGCCATCCAGATTCTTCAGCACGCCGTTCGAAGCTGGCTTCGCCAACCGCACTTCAATTCGCGTCGTATTGGCCGAGCGCTCCTTCAACTCCCGCGGCGTCCCCGTCGCGATCACTTTTCCGTGGTCCACAATCGCCACGCGATCGCAAAGCTTTTCCGCCTCTTCGATATAGTGCGTCGTCAGCACGATGGTTTTCTTCTGGCTCTTCAATTCGTCAATAATGTCGTAAATCTCGCGCCGCACCTGCGGGTCCAAACCCGCCGTCGGCTCATCCAGAAACAGCACCCGCGGATCGTTCACCAGCGCCATGGCCAGCGCCAGTCGCTGCTTCTGCCCGCCGGAAAGCTGGTTGTAAAACGCGTTGCGCTTTTCTTCCAGCCCAAACCGCCGCAGCAACTCGTCCACATTCCGCGTTCGCTTGTAAAAGCCCGCAAACAGCCGCAGCGCCTCGCCCACCTTTAGCTTGTCGGGCAGGGAAGTGGACTGCAGCGTCGCGCCAATCTCATTCTTCAGCCCGTTCGGATTTTTCTGCGGGTCTATCCCGCAAACCGAAATTCTCCCGCTGTCCGGCACACGCAGCCCTTCCATCACTTCCACGGTGCTGGTCTTGCCCGCCCCGTTAGGCCCCAGCAGCCCGAACACCTCGCCCTCTTCCACAGAAAAGCTCACGCCGCGCACGGCCTCCACGTCGCCGTAGCGCTTCACAAGGTTTTCCACCTGCAGAATGGGATTCGCCGTCATCAGGAGACATCTATCTTATCGCAGCGAGCCGCATCTCTCTAATCCGCATTTCCCTCCGGCTCAATTTCTCTCCACCTTCGCACGCCAAAACGCAAAATTGTCATCCTGAAGGGCTCGCATTTTGCGCCCTGAAGGATCTCAACCTCAAATTGTGAGGGAATCAAAACTAGCGTGCCTTCTTCTTCGGCCGGTTCTTCTTCTTAGCCTTGTTCGTGTTCCGCTTCGGCGCCCACCCGTGCTTCGCAAAATCCACTCGAAATTCCGTGATCTTCACGCCTTCGCTTTCGAGGAGTTTTCTTTGCAGGGAGGCATGCGGCTCCGGAATCAGCAGTTTCCCTCGCTCGCCCACCACGCGATGCCACGGAATGCCTCTTCCAGAAGGGGTCGCTGCCAATGCTCTGCCCGCGGTTCTCGCCCCGCCGCGTAATTGCAACGCCTTGGCAAGCGCCCCATAGGTAGTAACCCGGCCGCGGGGAATTTGTTTCACCAGCTTGTAAACAGGATCCCAGCTCATAGTAAAAAAATGGTAATGGGGATTTTACCGCTAGGCAAGCGACCTTTCCCCGCCGCCGGTGTTTAATGAAGTGTATGGGACGCTTCACAACAAAGGATTCCGCGCGTAAAGGAAAGTTCGATGAAACGCAGCGAAAAATCCGATGCAGCATTCGCGGCCACTTGCCGCAGCATGTTGCCAATGCCAACGCGAAGGGTAGCAACCTTTACTCATACGACGCATCCAATCTTGATAAGTGTAGTGGAATTCCCTTACACTACATCCGGGACGCAGCCTCAACCTGTGTCCCGCCGCACTTTCGAGGACAGCATGGCTTTCGTCCGTCGCAAAGGAAACGCCTACTATCTGGTGCACAATGTGCGCCGCGGCGGAAAAGTGCGGCAACTCCATCTCGCCCGTCTCGGCGACCGCGCCCGGATCACCGACGACGTCGTCAAGGCAGTCTCCAAGAAGCATCCCTTCATCGATCTCAACTGGCGCTCCCTGCGCGAACAGTTGGACAACCAGATCGATCTCGCTGATCCTCAATCCCCGGCCGTTCAGAAACTCATTCAGGCCCTCCGCACTCTAAATATTGATCTGGCGGACCTTTTCCCCCAGGTTCTACGGTTTTCCGAATCGCCCGCGGTGGCGCGGGAGTTGCTCCTCCAAATGAAGCTTCTCCACTCCACCATCCAGGTAAAGCTCGATCAGTTCGGTTCCAAAGACCAGCTGAAGAGAATGCATCGGACAGGCGGACGGTTTGGATCTGCGTCACCGGAATTCCGGGGACGCTAGGGAGGCGGTCATGGCGACAGGCGATGTTTCTCTAAATCCAAGTATCCGCAGCGCAGACACCATTGAATTTCAAAACGCACTGCGCGCGAAGATCGTCGGCCAGGACGACGGCGTTCAGGCGCTCGTCGAACTGTTCCAGGTCTTTACCGCTGGACTCAACTCGCCGGGCCGTCCTGTCGGCAACCTGCTCTTCCTCGGCCCCACCGGCTCCGGCAAGACGCGCATCGTAGAAGCCGCTGCCGAAATCCTCTTCGGCAGCCCCCGCGCCGTCATCAAGATTGACTGCGCCGAATTCCAGCACTCCCACGAAATCGCCAAGATCATCGGCTCGCCCCCGGGCTACCTCGGCCACAGGGAAACTCATCCTTTAATCACCCAGGAAGCCCTGGCCGCGAACCACACGGACAAGTTGAAGCTTTCCTTTCTGCTCTTCGATGAAATCGAGAAAGCCAGCGACGCCCTGTGGCAACTGCTCCTCGGTATGCTCGACAAAGCCACGCTCACGCTCGGTGACAACCGCCGCGTGGACCTCTCGCAAACAGTCATCTTCATGACCTCCAACCTCGGTGCCAACGAAATCACCGACCTCATGGGCGGCGGCTACGGCTTCATCAAGTCCGGCGACACGCCACAAACCAATATTGACCAGAAAGTCGAGCGCACCGCCGTCGAAGCCGCCCGCCGCAAATTCTCTCCCGAATTCATGAACCGCCTCGACAAGATGGTGGTCTTCCGCCAGTTGAAGCGCGCCGAACTCGAGACCGTGCTGGACATCGAACTAGGCCTGGTCCAAAAGCGTGTCCTCGACACCGCCACCAATAAATTCCTTTTCCGCGTCACAGACTCCGGCCGCAACTTCCTGCTTCAGGAAGGCACCGACCAGCGTTACGGCGCCCGCCACCTGAAACGCGCCATCGAGCGCTTTCTCGTCTACCCGTTGGCGAACCTGCTGGCAACCCAACAGGTCAATCTCGGCGACCTTGTACGGGTAGATTGGGACGGTGTCCACAATGAACTAACGTTTGTCCGCGAAAAGGAAGGCGCCATCATCACACCGGAATCCCCGGAAGAAACCCTGGCCACCGGTGCCGCGCCTCTCCAGGACGGCCTAGCCAAAGACACTCCGGCCGAAGCCGTCTCTGGTGAAACTTCGACACCCGCCTCAATTCCGGCGGCTGGCCCAGCTGTCGCCAGGCAATCCCTGCAGGGCCGTAAAAAGGACCACCGCTAACCGATAGAGGCGGCTTCAGGCCGCCTCCAGTTTCTTGCCTTCTCCCATGTAGGGCCCGCCTTCAGAGGCAGGCCGCTCCAACTACTGAGTAAGGGCTTCTTTGGAGCTGCTCGCGTTCGCGAACCCAACCCATTTGCCCAACTCCAGTTCATCGTTTATGCCCAATCCGCCAATCTCTCTGGCCTCTTTCCGTCACGCCTGAACTGACACAAACTGTTTCAACTCTCTCAATTTTGGACACTCTCGGCACACGTTCTCACGCGGTGAGACGGTTTCCACAACTGCAACACTCCTATCTCGTTGAACTTGCAGTCTTTTCGAAATTCACAGGCCTCCCCGCGATATGGCACGCCCCATGCTCTTCCCCCAATATCTGCAATGTTGAGATCTTCAAGTCTCGACACGTACAGACAGAGCGGTGATGCGAGGGGCCGTCATCGTTCGAGGAAGAAGCCATGAAAGCAGCGGCAAGACAGCAACTGGATCCCACAATCCGCAGCAACGATACCCGCGATTTCCACCAGTCGCTTCGCGCCCGCATCGTTGGCCAGGAAGAAGGCGTGCAGGCGCTCGTCGACCTCTATCAGGTCTTCCGCGCGGGCCTCAACTCACCGGGTCGGCCGGTCGGAAACCTCCTTTTCCTAGGGCCTACTGGTTCGGGCAAGACGCGCATCGTCGAGGCCGCAGCTGAGATCCTGTTTCAAGACCCACGCGCTGTAATTAAGGTCGACTGCGCCGAATTCCAACACTCCCACGAAATTGCCAAACTCATCGGCTCACCCCCGGGCTACCTCGGGCATCGCGAGACTCACCCCTTGATTACTCAAGAAGCTTTGGCGGCCTCCCACAGGGACGACCTAAAGCTCTCCTTCCTACTCTTCGACGAAATTGAAAAGGCCAGCGACGCTCTCTGGCAACTGCTCCTCGGCATGCTGGACAAGGCTACCCTGACCCTTGGCGACAATCGCCGCGTGGATCTTTCCCAGACCGTCATCTTCCTCACCTCCAACCTCGGCGGTGGTGAAATCACCGAGCTCATGGGTGGCGGTTACGGCTTCGTCAAGGCCGGCGAAACACCCGCCGCCAATCTCGACGAAAAAGTGCAGCGCACCGCCGTCGAAGCCGCTCGTCGCAAATTCTCTCCCGAATTCATGAACCGCCTCGACAAGATCGTGGTTTTCCACCCGCTGCATCGCAAGCAACTCGAGCAGGTTCTGGACATCGAACTCGCCATGGTCCAGCAGCGTGTTCTGGAAACCGCCAAGGGCCAGTTCCTTTTCCGCGTCACCACCAACGGCCGCGATTTTCTTTTGCAGGAAGGCACCGACCAGCGTTACGGCGCTCGTCACCTGAAGCGCTCCATCGAACGCCATGTCGTCTATCCGATGGCCAATCTTCTCGCCACCGACCAGGTTCGCCTCGGCGACATGATCTGCATCGACTGGGAACCCAGCGAAGATCATCTTCATTTCGTTCGCGAAGGTGAAAATGTAGCCATTCCCGTCCGGCGTCCCGATCCCGTCGTCGCTGTTAAGGCCACGCAAGCCCGCGGCGGCCGCCCCGTCGAAGCTCCCGGCGTCCAGCTCCCACCAGAGCCTACCCCGCGCCTAGCTCGCTAAAAGTTTCGGTCCAGCACTCCATCCATAAACCGAAACCGCACCCCGGTACTACCGGGGTGCGGTTTTTTCTTGTGGCACAGGCACTCCTGCCTGTGCTCCCGCTTACTATGGTTTTCTCTGTGCTCTCTGTGCTCCTCCTCTGAGAACTCTGTGTTAAATCTTTTTTCTGCCCGTGTTCCAAAACAAGAAAGGCGCCGCGAACAATCTCGCGGCGCCCATTCTTCTTATTGCCAACTTCCTCTCTACCAGCCGAACTGCACCGCCGGAAGCACCGGTGTGCCTTCGCTTCGCACCGCATCCAGGGCATTCGGTTCAAAACCCAGGAGCTTCAGGATGGTGGGAGCTACCTGAGCGGTTTCCACGAAGCTGTTGATGCTGCGGCCCTCAAAGCGTGGATTGGATACCAATAGCATCACATTGGTGTCGTCCCATGCAAAACCGCCGTGTTCGGACTGTTTCTTGTCACCGCCGGTATACACCACGCCGACGTTTGGAACCGCCACGATGTCGGGCGTACGCGGGTCTCCGCCTGCCCGCAGCTTGCAGCACGGGCCGGGATTGTTCGGCACGCCCGGCGGGTTAAAAAGCGTGTTCAGTGAAGCGCCATAGTAGATCTGCCCGGCACCCCATCCTGGAGGCGCGACTGCGGCGGCTTCCAACATACTAACTGCGTTTCCGGTCTGCGTCGGGTCCGCGAGCCAGAGTTGCGAAATGTCGTCTTCCGCCAGGCCCAGCCCATTGTTGGCATTGCTGTAAATCGCCGGGAGAAGATTCGCGATGACACCGCCAGGGGAGTTACCATTACCGGTTTTCCCGGGAATTGGGAAGAAGCGATTCGGGTCGATTGGCGATTGTCCGTGCTTTGCCGTGATGATGATGGCGGTCGAATCCAGAAGGCCATGGTGCTTGAGAGCCGCCACCATCTGCCCGATCGCCGCATCCACGAATACGATTTCGCTCTCCATGAGAGGCCTGGGCGTACCCTGGGCGTCTTCATAGCCGCCGGAGTTGCTGTCGCTTCGGTTTGCGGGCAGCGCAGCGGGCTTTACAAGCTTCTGGCCGACGCTGACTGCCTGGAAGTTCATGCCGAGGATCACTGGGACAGGAGCCTTACTCGTCCCGAGGTGATTCTTACCGTTAATTTCGTTCACCACCGCGTTGACTTTCAATTGGTCATAGCATTTGATGGCATCGAAATCGGTCGTCCAATCGTCCCCCGGAGTCTTTGCGTCTCCGCTGGCTTTGATGGTTCCGCAATCAAAGCCCGTGCCGGCCGTGGTTATTCCCGGCAACGGAATCTGGTTGGAATTGACTTCCGGAGAAAAGTAATCATCCACGTTGCTAGGCACACTTGTTCCGGTTGGGCCCGAAACCAGAGCGTAAACAGCGTGCTTGTCCGACCAGGCTGTGTAGCCGCCCGCGGCATGGATCACGCCATAAATCGTGTTGGTGCGAACGAAGTTCCAAGGATAAACGGGTTTGCAGTTATTAAACGGATCGCGTACCAGCCGGTCGGGATTGACTGCTGGATAACCGCCGTCGGTAACGTTGGCGGCTTGGGGATTCCCGCCATTGAGCAGTAGTTGGTTGAATTCGTCGCCTTCCTCATATTCGGTCTGGGTTCCGTAAATCTGGTTTGGAACGCAGGGCGCCAAGGCAGGGTTGTTGTTCGGGTCGCTTGTGCCGGGCAGCCCGTTTCCGGTGGTTACTAGAGGTGGCGCCAGGACGCGATCGTAAGCCACGTCGTAATACGCGCCTACCGTTCGCGGGCTGCCACCGGTTACCAGTGCCATCAAGCCAGGAAAGGAGTCCGACGGCCTGGAGGTCGTCGTTCGTGTGTAGTTCAGTCCGGTCTTGCCGAGTGCAGCGAGCGTCGGGCAGTAGGGTGTTCCACCGTTTACCCCGCTGATGCCGTTTGCGCAGTTTTCGAAATCCACCGCGTGCATGCCGTCAATGCTGATCAGCAGGACGTGCTTGATATGGGAGTGACCCTCGTCGTCGTTGGCGTGCGCGGGCGCCGGTGTCGTGGAGACAATCAAGCCGAGAGACAGGCTTGCTGCCAATAACTGCTTCATCATGTAGCTCTCCTTTTGGATGGTTGGGTGGGACTCGCGAATCCGTAATCGGCAATTCGCTACGTGATGAGACTAGGCGGCCATTGTTACAGGAGAGAGACACTTCGATGTTTGGATCGTGAAAGAAGGGAATTTCTTGAAGCGGTGTCTAAACGCATCGCAATTTCGTGTCTCAATTTCGTTTTCCCCTGCCGCTTTCTGAAGGTTTTTTCAGATTGCACAGCCCGGTACTGTTAGTTTTGGTGCGTGCCTGCGGTTACTGAGGCAGGCTGATTGTGGATCTCCTCCGCCCTCTTCAACGCTTCTTCGATATTCGCGCAGATATTCTCGGCTCCAATGTGCCGCTCAAACCCTGCCTCGCGCATCAACGCCTCGGGTTGCGGCCTGGCTCCGCAAACCAGCATCGCCCGCCCGTTCGCCCGCAAAATCTCCGCCAATTCTTCCAGCGCTGCGATTCCTGTGGCGTCAATCGCCGTCATGTTCCGCAATCGCAGAATTACAATCGGCGGCAACGCCTTGATATCTTCCGTAACTTCCGCAATCTTGTCGGTCACGCCGAACAAAAACGGCCCGTGAATCCGGTAAACCGCCGCATATTCCGGAATATCCTTATCCTGCAAAATGTGCGCGCGCCCGTCCTCGATGTAATCGTCCGTAACTTTCGACACCGTCGTGGTCAGCGAAATCTTCCGGATAAAACTGAAAGCCGCCAGAATCATTCCCACTTCCACCGCCAGCGTCAGGTCCGCCACCACGGTAAGCGTCAACGTCAGCAGCCAAACACTCTTGTCCGCCACGCTAAGTTTCAAAATCTCTGGAATTTCGCCCCAGTCGCCCATGTTGTAGGCGACCATGAACAGAATTCCCGCCAAAGCCGCCAACGGCACATTTTTCACCAGCGGCGCCGCAAATAAAATCACCGCCAGCAGCGTCAGAGCGTGAATCATTCCCGCCACCGGAGTCCTTGCGCCCGCACGTACATTTGTGGCTGTCCGTGCGATCGCACCCGTCGCGGGCAAGCCGCCAAAGAGGGGAGAAGCGAGATTGGCGACTCCCTGCGCGATCAACTCCACGTTTGGATTGTGTTTGTCGCCGCTCATGCGGTCGGAAACCACCGCAGAAAACAACGACTCAATCGCCCCCAGCATCGCCACCGTGATCGCCGGCGACAGCAGATGCAACAACAATTGGGGCTGGAGCCTTGGCACCGCAAAATGCGGCAATCCGCTCGGTATCCCGCCAAACCGCGTCCCAATCGTCTCAATCGGCAGATGAAAAATCGCCACCGCCGCTGTCGCCCCAAAGCACACCAGAATCGCCCCAGGTATCCGCTTAAAAAACTTTGCGCAAACAATCATCACCGCCAGCGAAGCAAATCCCACGATCGACGCGGTCCAGTTCAGCGTATGAAAATTCTCCCCGATGGCCCCCATGCGGTGAAAAAAATCCCCCGGCACATGCTCCATCCTCAGCCCGAAGAGATCGCGGATCTGCGTGCTCGCAATTAGGATGGCGATGCCGTTCGTGAAGCCCACCACTACCGGCCGCGGGAAATACTTCACCATGCCGCCCAGCCCGGTCACGCCCATGATCACCAGGATCAACCCGGCCAGCATTGTGCACGTGAACAGGCCGTCCAGCCCATATTTGGAAATAATTCCAAGCACCACGACAACGAAAGCGCCTGTCGGCCCGCCGATTTGTGTTTTGGATCCGCCCAAAGCGGAAATCAGGAAACCCGTGACGATCGCGCAATAAATCCCGGCTTGCGGCGATACGCCCGAAGCAATTGCAAACGCCATCGCCAGTGGCAGCGCCACCAGCCCTACCGTTACCCCGGCGATCAGGTCCGCCGTAAATTTTTCAGAATTGTATCCGCGCAGCAGTAATACCGATTTCGGCAACCACGCGTCGATCGCAGCGCTCATAGCATCGCCAACCCGTTTCCGTCCCCACTCGAATCAGTTTACCAACCCTCGGGGAAGGGAACGCTGTGACGTACAAACATAGTTGCGCTCAACGCCACCGATGCGCTAACTTGTCCGGTCTGGAAATTGTCTTCCGTGTAGGGGCGGCTTTAGGCCGCCTTCTTCGCTTGTAGCATAGGCTTCAGCCTGTGCTCTTGGGTTTCTCTTCTCAGCGAACTCCGCGCTCTCAGCGTTCTCTGCGTTGAATCTTTTTCCTAATCCGCCGCCTCGCTCCGCTTCACTCCCGCCTTCCACCGCAGCACCGGCTTCCGCGCCGCTCCCACTTCATCCAATCTCCGCACCCGCGTTGTATGAGGCGCCGTCTTCACCAACTCCGGCGTCTCCGCCGCCTCTTTCGCGATCGACTTCATCGCCTCCACAAACAAATCCAGCTCTTCCTTCGATTCCGATTCCGTCGGCTCAATCATAAGCGCCCCCGGCACAATCAGCGGAAACGCCGTCGTATAAGGATGAAATCCATAGTCAATCAGCCGCTTGGCGATATCCATCGTGTTCACGCCGTTCCGCTTCTGAATCGCGTCGCTGAACACCACCTCATGCATCGACGGCTTCGTGTACGGCAAATCAAATACTCCCTCCAGCCCCTTGCGAATATAATTCGCGTTCACCACCGCGTCTTCCGTTGCCTGCCGCACCCCCGGCCCGTAGGCCAATATGTACGCGAGCGCCCGCACCAGCACGCCAAAATTTCCCACGAACGCCTTCACCCGCCCAACGCTTTGCTTCCGGTTGAAATCCAGCGCCAGCCGTCCGCCTTCTTTCTCCACCAGCACCGGCGTCGGCAAATACGGCTCCAACACTTTCTTCATCGCCACGGGACCCGCTCCCGGCCCACCGCCTCCATGCGGAGTAGAAAACGTCTTGTGTAGGTTTAGGTGCATCACGTCCACGCCCAGATCGCCCGGCCGCGTAACGCCCGTAAGCGCGTTCATGTTTGCGCCGTCCATGTAGAGCAGCGCGCCCTTCGCGTGCAGAATCTCCGCAATCTGCGGCACCTGCTGCTCAAAGATTCCCAGCGTGCTCGGGTTCGTCAGCATCAGCGCGGCCACGTCTTCCGTCACCTGCTCCCGCAATTTCGCTAAATCCACCTGCCCCTCGGCGTTGGACCTAATATTTTCCACTTCATATCCGGCAATCACCGCCGTAGCCGGATTTGTTCCGTGCGCGGAATCCGGAATCAACACCTTCTTCCGCGGATTCCCATTCTTCTCGTGATGCGCGCGAATCAACAGCAAGCCAGTCAGCTCGCCCTGAGCACCAGCCGCAGGCTGCAAGGTGATCGCATCCATCCCGGTAATTTCCAGCAAACACTTTTCCAGCAGTTGCAGCACTTTCAAACAGCCCTGCGAAAGCTCCTGTGGCTGATAAGGATGCTCCGTCGCAATCCCATCCAGCCGCGCCACAAACTCATTCACCCTCGGGTTGTACTTCATCGTGCACGAACCCAGCGGATACATCCCCAAATCAATCGCGTAATTCCACGTCGAAAGCCGCGTGAAGTGCCGGATCACCTCAATCTCGCTAACCTCCGGGAATCCATCCACGCCCCCGCGCCGGTAGGAGTCTCCCAGCGTCTTCGCCGGATCCACCGCCGGCACATCCAGCGGCGGCAATTCAAACGCCCGCTTCCCCGGCGACGACTTTTCAAATATCAACCCTTCATTCTGATTCGTCTGCCGCGTAGCCTTCTTAATCTTTTCGCTCATCCCCACTCTTCTCTCGCCGTATGTAGGGGCGGCTTTAGGCCGCCTTCCTGCATTCCTCTTCTCTGCGAACTCTGCGCTCCGACCTCTGTGTCCTCTGTGTTAAGTTTTTTTCTTTCTCTTATACCGCCGTCAACGCCTTCCTAACCCCAGCCACCAACCGCTCAATTTCCGTCCGAGAAGTCGTCTCCGTAACGCAAACCACCGCATTCTTCGACAACTCCGGATAAGCCGTTCCCAAAACAAACGGCCCGATAATCTTCTCCTTCAACAATTCCGCATTCACCAGCTTCACCGACTTCGGCAGCGCCACCGTAAACTCATTAAAAAACGGCCCCGAAAAAGTCCGCGTAACTCCCGGAATCTTCTCCAGTTCCGTCAACGCAAAATGCGCCTTAGCCAAATTCTGTTCCGCCTGCTCCCGCAGACCTTCTTTGCCCAGCAGCGTCAAATGCACCGTAGCCGCCAGCGCGCAAAGCGCCTGATTCGTACAGATATTCGAAGTCGCCTTCTCCCGCCGTATGTGCTGCTCGCGCGTAGCCAGCGTCAGCACAAATCCCCGCTGCCCCTCGCTGTCCACCGTCTGCCCCGAAAGCCGCCCCGGCATCTGCCGCACATATTTCTCCCGCGAAGCAATCACCCCCGCATACGGCCCGCCATAACTCGGCGCCAATCCAAAACTCTGCGCTTCCATTGCCACAATGTCCGCTTCCGCCGGCGGCTTCACCGCGCCGAGCGACACCGCTTCCGCTACCGCCACCACCAGCATCGCTCCCGCGGCCCGCGTAATCTCCGCCAGCGGCCCCAGAGATTCAATCGTCCCGAAAAAGTTTGGCGACTGCACCACCACCGCGCAAACATCCTCCCGAATCGCCGCCTTCAGCGCCTTCGCGTCCAGCGTCCCCGCCGTCGTGTACGAAATCTCTTCCACATGCAGCCCGGAATTCTTCGCATACGTCCGCAGCACTTCGCGGTACTCCGGATGCACCGACCGCGCCACCAGCACGCGCGTCCGCCCCGTCAACCGCTCCGCCATCAACACTGCTTCCGTCGTCGCCGTCGACCCGTCATACATCGACGCGTTCGCCACTTCCTGCCCCGTCAACTGGCACATCAGCGTCTGAAACTCAAAAATCGCCTGCAGCGTCCCCTGCGTAATCTCCGCCTGGTACGGCGTGTACGAAGTCAAAAACTCTCCACGCTGGATAATCGTGTCCGTCACCACCGACCGCAGGTGGTTGTACACACCTGCGCCCAGAAAACTCGTATACCCGACCGAATTCTCCTTCGCGCGCTCCTGGAAATAGCGAATCACTTCCTGCTCGGAAAAAGGTCCCGGCAGATTCAACGCCTTCTTCAATCTGTATTTTTCGGGAATCGACGAAAACAACTCTTCAACATTCTTCACCCCGATGGCCGCCAGCATCTCCTGGCGCTCCGCCGGGCTCTTCGGCAGGTAGCGCATCAGGCCGACGCTTCTTTCTGCTTCTCCGCGATGTACGCCTCATACGCCGCCGCGTCCATCAACCCGCCAACCTCCGCAGCATTCGCCAGCTTGATCTTGATCAACCACCCCGTCGTGTGCGGAGCGGTATTGATCGCCTCCGGCTGCTTCACCAGCGCGCCGTTCGCTTCCGTGACCTCGCCGCTCGCCGGCGCATAAATCTCGCTCACCGCCTTCACCGATTCCACCGACCCAAACGTCTTCCCGGTAATCACCTTCGCGCCCACTGCCGGCAACTCCACAAACACCACATCCCCCAACTCATGCTGCGCATAATCCGTAATCCCAACGGTAGCCACGTCGCCTTTCACCTCAATCCACTCATGATCCTTCGAATACCTGAACTGCGTCGGATATCCCATCGTCCCACTCCTTTATTCTTTCCGTCTTCAAAGCCGCCCCAAAAATGAACTTGAGGGTGCCCCACCCTTGGTTTTTAAGGGTGGGCTCTTACGATCAGAAGGCAACCGACCTCTGCCTCTTCACTCTGTCTTCACGTCTTAACCGCACTAGCCTTCCGAACCCTCTTATAAAACGGCGTCCCCACCACCACCGCCTTAACCTTCTGCCCCCGAATCTCTACAAAAATCTCCGTCCCCAACGCAGTCATGGCAGGCGGCACATAAGCCAACGCAATATTTTTCCCCAGCGTAGGCGAAGGCGACCCGCTAGTCACCACACCAATCGCAATTCCACTCGAATCCAAACACCGGTACCCATCCCGAGCAATCCCGCGCTCCACCATCTCCAACCCCACCAGCGCCCGCTTCAATCCCTCCGCCTTCAACTTGACCAGAGCGTCCCGCCCAACAAATGAGCCTTTCTCCAAATGGCAATACCGCTCCAGCCCCGCTTCCCAAACATTGATCTCGTCGCTGATCTCATGCCCATACAATGCCATCTTCGATTCCAGGCGCAGCGTATTCCGCGCTCCCAGCCCGCAAGCCAAAATCCCAAACTCTTTCCCCGCCACAAATACTTCGTTCCAAACGCGCTCGCTCGTCGCCACGTCCGACGGCACATAAATCTCAAATCCGTCCTCGCCCGTGTATCCCGTCCGCGCAATCAGCGTATTCGACAGCCCGCAAACCGTTCCATGCGTGAACCAGTAATTCTTAATCGTCTCCAACTTCACGTCGGTTAATTTCTGAAGAACTTCCGCCGCCCGCGGCCCCTGAATCGCCAGTTGCGTGTACGCGTCGCTCAACTCCTCCACCACGCAATCCATCCCCTTGGTGTTCTCCCGCACCCAGGAAATATCCTTCTCCCGCGTCCCCGCATTGATCACCAGCAGGTAGTCGTCCTCGCCCAGCCGGTGCACGATCACGTCGTCCACAAACGTGCCGTTCGGATACAGCATCGCCGAATACTGCGCCTGCCCAATCGCCAGCTTCGAAGCGTCATTCATCGTCAGGTGCTGCACCGCCGCCAGCGCCCCGCCCGGCTTCTTCGCCCCATGAATGCGGATGTCGCCCATATGGCTGACGTCAAACACGCCCACGCCGCCGCGCACAGCCCGGTGCTCGCACATTAGGTTGCCGCTGCACGGATACTCCACAGGCATGTCCCAGCCGCCAAAATTAACCATTTTGGCGCCCAGGCGCTTATGCAGCGCGTTCAGTGCCGTTTTGCGAAGACTTGAATTGGCAGGAGAGTTTCCGGAGTCCATTCCGTTTGCTCAGGCAAAAACCGATGCTACCACGCACCCCACACCCCGTCAAAACGCCGTCGTTCCTGCGAGCAGCTTCGCCTCGACCATCTGGTCACCCAGACGTTGGACCGCAACACAGTTTTGACCGAGGCGTTGTCCCGCTATAATCTCGTAGTTGATGGACATTCAGGCCAACGCAGCACAAATTGACGCAGCCACCGATCTTGAGTCTGCCGTCCGTTTACAGGACGCCGAGCTGGCGATGGAGGCCATTGGCAGAGCGTACGCGGCCGGTCTCCATCCGCTGCATACAAAGTTCCTAATCATACTGCTCGAAGCACCATGGCATCTTCGGCACGAGGATATCGCTTTCTCGCTCCAGCAGCTTCGCAGCCCAGACGCGGTCGATGCTTTGGAAAGAACTGCCCACGCTCATTACGACTATCTCGACTACGATGAGTTCTTTGGTCTTGCCCGTAAATGCACCTGGGCGCTTGCAGACATCGGCACACCCGAGGCTCAGGAAGCTCTTACTCGATTAGAGGGCTCCAAAAATGAACTTATTGCCAGGTATGCACGCAAACGACTGATAAATTGGCAAAGCGAAATGGATCGCAAAGGTCGTTAGTTGCTGGTCGCTAGGTTGGGCGATCGGAACTTCACTCACTATACGACTCTCCTGTGGCGCTCTTTGCACTTATGTAGCCCAAACCCCACCCGCCTCTTGCTGACCGCCCCTCCCTCAGGTACAGTTTTTTCCGGAGGCACCGATGGCCGCCCGCCAACAAGTTCTCTGCGTTCAATGCGACAAAACCGAGGAATTCTGCACCTGCGATAAATACTGCACCATCTGCAAGAGCCTCGAAAGAGTACGCCTCGCCGCCGATGGGTTGTACTATTGTCCCGAGTGCCGCGAAGCCTGCGACGTCTCCTGGGCCAGCAGCGAATAGCCGTGCCGAAAAATCCTCTCCACCTCCGCCTCTCCCTCGATCACGACGAACGCCTCGCCGCCGCCGCGGGTGGCGCGATGCGCGTCTTCGCCGACGCCGCAGGCCTGCCCAACGAAAACATCGAACAACTCAAAACCGCCGTAGTCTCCGCCTGCAAACTCTGCTTCGATTTTCATAGCAATTGCGAAACACCCTGCCAGGTAAGCTTCCGCCGCCTGGACGACCGCATCGAAGTAGAAGTAACCGTCCCCGGCGTCCCTCCGCCGGCCGAAAAACCAAAACCCACCTGGGCCGGCGTAGACGACATCCAATGCGAAAACCGCAACAACTCCGGCGTCCTCCGCCTGACCAAATTTCTCCACGCCGCCTCCTAGGTAGCATAGGCTTCAGCCTATGCTCTCGGGTTGGCTGTTGTAGCGGCCACCTTCAGGTGGCCAACTCCGACTTTTGAGTGCGGAGGCAAAGCCTCCGCTTTTACGAATGCAGCCATACCACCCAACTCACGCACACCCGCGCCCTGGCATTCAGAGGGCACATCCGACAAGGATGCCCAAAGAACCTCAACCTCAATTCTCTAAAAACGCTTAATCTGAATGACAACAGGGTGCCCCAGGTGCCGGTTTTGCACCTGGGGTTCTTCTCTCAATCCCCACTACATCTTAAACGCAAACGTATTCTTCTTAATCAACGTCGTCATCTGATCATCACTCACCGACAACCGGATCACCACCCGATCCCCTGAAGGCACCACACTCGTCTGATCCAGCAAGACCCCCAGATCCGGATTATCCTTCGCCGACTGATATTTCTTATAAAGCAGCCCCGCCGCCATCAACTGGCTCAAGGTATTTGCATCTTCCGTCGAGCCGCACACTGCCTGAAACTTCGCGTCCATCCCGCTGCTCGCCGTCGCGGAAATGATCATCGACTGCATGCGCGCCACCAGCTTCGCCGCTTCCGGGAACTGCTGCACTTCTGGCGCCAGTTGCCCCATCGCCAGTTTCGTGTACGCCGGATCCAACACGGCCCACACCACGCCGCTTCCGTTCACTTCGTTGATCAGGTTGTACATCTTGTCGTTGCGTAGCAGGCTGTCCTCTTCGCCGTACCGCACCGCAATCAGCTTTTCCAGCAATTGCCGATGGCCAAACGCGGCCTTGTTCGAATCCACAAAAAAGAAAAACAGGTCGTTCGGCCCCACACCCGACCCAAACGCGAACAACGTATACCCGTGCGACTTCGCCGTAGGCAGCTTCTGCGCCTTGAAATACGCCTCCGTTGAATCCGGGTTGTACCCGCCAAGCGCGATCCCCACGATCTCTTCGCTATCCGGCGTTTCCGTCGCCGCCGCCCCCGCAGTCGCCGGGTCCTTGCTCAACGCCGACTCCGGCACCAGTGCCCACGTCAACTCATCCACCTGCGTATTCGTATCAATCCCCGCCGCAGCCAGGAATTTCTCGAACTGCTTGAACTTCTCCGGCAGCATCTGCTGCTCCAGCGCCGGATACCACTTCATCGTCCGCGCCTTCTTCAAATCCGCGTAGGCAAATTCGCCCACACTCTTCGGGAACAATCCAATCGTGTCTGCGCCCAGGCCAGTCGCCTTCACGGGCCTCGCCATTGCCGCAGCTAACGCCAGCAGCGCGCACGCCGCCGCAAACCTCTTCGCCACCTCTGTCCACTTCCGCATGAATTGCTCCTTTCAAGGGCCTGGGAAAAAATCTTCTTTCAAAAGTGGTTTTGTAGGGGCCGGGCTTGCCCGGACCTCCGATCCACTGAGGAAACTCTATTTTACGCTACTCCCTCGTTCTCAGCCGAGCCGCTTGCGCAGTTCGTCAACTTTCCCGCGCATCTGCGCCACGTAAGCCGCATCCTTCAACCCGTCCAGGTTGATCTCCACATTGGCCAAAGCGCCTTTCGCTCCAGCCACCGCCATTAGACGCGCCACCAGAAGGTCTGACTTCATGGATGCCGCCGAGATTGCTTCCAGTTGTACCAGTCGCTCCACCAGCCCCGCCGCTTTCTCCGCCACTTCCAGTGGCACTTCCGAAGCCCCCTTAGTCGCTGTCTGTATTGCCGCCTCCCGCGCGGCTTTTTCTTCGTCATTCCCCTGCGGCATTTTGAACGCTGCCATCACCGCATCATACGAACTCGCATCCCGGTCAATCGCTGCCGTCAACTCGTCCGCGATCTTCCGCAGCGCGTCCACGTTCTCCGAAAGCTTGTCCACGAACGGCGCCTGCAATTTCTTCTTCCGCGAAAGCCCCGCAACCATTTGTCCCAGCGCTGCAGCCATCGCCGCCGCAAACGCCGAAGCGCTTCCGCCTCCAGGTGTGGGCGAAGCTTCCGCCACAGCATCCAGAAATGGCCGCGCCAGGTGCGCCAGCTTGCCGTCCTTCGACTCCATCGGCGCGCCGCTCAGCGCATCCGCCAGCTTGTTTTCAAACACCTGCGAAGGCGAGAAGTTTTCCAGCTGCAGAAAGTAGTCCGCCGCCATCTCAATCGCCTTCTTCGGCACCAATCCCACAATCTCGCTTCCCACCGGCATCACACCATAGCGTTCCGCCTCGCGCTTCACCGCCGCATACACCCGGTGCATTGGCGTCTGCTCGTAATCCGTCAAATTAATCGACACCTGCGCCAGGTTCCGCGCCTTCAGCTCCACGCCCATCGATTTCACGTAGCGAAACCCGCCATTCGAAAACCGAATCGCCCGAGCAATCTTGTTCGCAATCCCGATATCCGCCGTATTCAGGTTGACGTTGTACGCCACCAGAAACTTCCGCGCTCCCACCACCGTCACGCCCGCTGTAGGATGAATCTTCGGCTCGCCGATATCCGGCTGCCGGTCGTGGTTTTTCTTCAACTCCTCGCGCAACCCTTCAAACTGCCCGCGCCGCACATTCTCCAGATTCACCCGATCCGGCCGTGTCGCCGCCGCTTCGTAAAAGAAAATCGGAATCCGATGCTGCTTCCAGATCTCCTGTCCCACGCGCTTTGCCAGCGCCACGCAATCTTCCAGTGTCACTCCCTCCACAGGGATGAACGGCACCACGTCCGTCGCCCCCACCCGCGGGTGCGCGCCCTTGTGCACATTCATATCAATCAATTCCAGCGCCTTGCCCGCGCCCAGGATCGCCGCCTCGCCCACCGCCTCCGGCTCTCCCGCCAAAGTAATCACGCACCGGTTGTGGTCTGCGTCCATCTCGCGGTCCAACACGTACACGCCCGGCACGCCACTCATCACCTGCACCAGCGCCTCAACCTTCGCCGGATCACGCCCTTCCGAAAAATTCGGCACGCACTCAATCAGTCTCTTCATCGCTCTCCGTTCCGCCCTCTTCACTGCGCCTTCTTCGTGAAGCCCGTTGCCTTACCCTCATACATGCAAGAATTTGTCATCCCGACCGGAGGCCAGCGTACTTTGCTGGCCGGAGCGGAGGGACCGTGGCACCCAACCTCCCTCGCCATTATCCAGTGGGATCATGTCCGAACTCTCTGCGGTAAACCTCTCTCTTCTTCTTCTCTTTAATCCCGCATCCAAACAATCTCCCCACTCTTCATCGTCATCCAGCAAACATTCATCCCAAAATAATAAGGAATTTCCCGATAATCCTCCACTTCGTACACCGCCAAATCCGCCTGTTTCCCCTCTTCCAGCGACCCAATCGTCTTCTCCCGCCCCAACGCATAAGCCCCATTAATCGTAGCCGCCGCTATCGCCTCCCCCGGCGTCATCCGCAACCGCGAACAAGCCAGCGACAATATCATCGGCATACTCACTGTCGGGCTAGTCCCCGGATTGTAATCCGTAGCCAGTCCCACAATCGCCCCAGCCTCAATCAACTTTCGTGCCGGCGCATATTTCTCCAATCCCAAATGAAAATCGCACCCAGGCAAAACCGTCGCCACCGTCCCCGATTTAGCGAGCGCCCGGATGTCCGCCTCATTCACCTGCTCCAGGTGATCGCAACTCGCCGCCTCCAACTCCACTGCCAACTGCGTAGCCCCGCTCCGCGACAATTGTTCCGCATGCAGCCTTGGCCGCAGCCCATGCTCCTTAGCCTTCGTCAGCAATTTCTTCGACTGCACCACGTTAAACGCCCCGCGATCGCAAAACACATCGCAATACTCCGCCAGATCCCCCACCACCACTTCCGGCAACAATTTCTCTATCAACAGCGCAAGGTATTTTTCCGCCCCATCCTTCTTCGCCCGAAATTCCGCCGGCACCACATGCGCGCCCAAAAAAGTCGAAACAATCTCCAGCGGCTGCTCCTGATTCAACTCCCGATGCAATCGCAATATCTTCAACTCGCTGGCGACATCCAGCCCGTACCCGCTCTTCGCCTCCACCGTAGTCGTTCCATAAGCCGCAAACTCCGCAAGCGCCGCCATCGCCCTGCTCTTCAACGCCTCGTGCGTAGCCGCGCGAAGCTTCTTCACCGAATTCAGGATCCCGCCGCCCTTGCGCGCAATCTCTTCGTAACTCGCCCCCTGAATCTTCAGCTCATACTCTTCCGCGCGGCTGGCCGCATGAACCAGATGCGTATGCGAGTCAACGAACCCCGGCAGCACCACCCGCCCGCCCACATCCAATTTCTCCGCCGACTTCGCCTCCACGCGCCGCTCCACATCCGCGCGCGGCCCAGCGGCAACAATCTTCCCATCGCGCACCAGCACCGCGCCGTTTTTGACTAATCCAATTTTGGAAAGGGAATTACCCCGCCGCGGACCGCCCCGCAGCGTAACCACCTGTGACGCCCCTGTAATCAGAACGCTTCCGCTCAAAAACGTAGCATAGGCTTCAGCCTGTGCTCCTGGGTTTTCTAGCCTTTGTAGGGGCCGGGCTCGCCCGGCCCTCTTGGTTTTCTCTTTCTTTCCACCGGCCGTCTTTTACTTCCAATCTACGCTCCAACCGCAATCCCCTGATACGCCGGGGCAAATACATCCTTCACAAACGTCTCAATCGACGTCGGCGTCGTATTCTCCGCGCTCCGCGGCTCCAATCCCGCCACAATCCCGTCATTCATCCCCTGAAACATCTCGATAAACGCCGCCGCCGTCTTCGCCGAAATACCCATCTTCACCAGCGCCTGCTCCACCTGCTCGTAAGTAAACTGCAAATACCGCAGGTCCGCTTTACCGATGGCGCGGCTGATAACGCCCGCGACCTCGGACATGGTCAAATCCCGCTCGCCGTGCAATTCCTGCATCTGCTTCCCGCTGAAATCCAGATTCAACAAACGCCCTGCGGCATATGCCCCGATGTCCCGCGTCGCGATCATCGGAATCTTCAGGTCCGGCCTCAACGCCCCGGCGAAAATCCCCATCATCTGGATCATTTCGATCGCCGAAAGATGGTTCTCCATAAAATATGCCGGCCGCAGGTGCAGCACATTCAGCTTTTCCACCGCGTTCAATTTTCGTTCGCAGTCGTGTTGACCCAGGATCGGTCCCGTTCCGGCCGGAGCGTGCGCTCCAATGCTGCTCAAATTCACCGCATACTGCAGCCCTGAATTCCTCGCCGCCACGGAAATGGCGTACGACTCCAACTCCTGGTCCGCTCGGTAATCCGGCGAAGTCATCCCCGGCGGCATCATCAGAAACGCTGCCCGCGCTCCGGTCAACGCTTTCGTCAGCGCTTCCGCGTCCTTCACGTCGGCAACGAACGCCTCCGCGCCCTTGTGGACATACTGCTGCAACCTGCCGGGGTTCCGCCCGACAACCCTTACCTTCTCGCCCTTCTCCAGCAATTTTTTCGTGATGACCGAGCCGATATTTCCCGTCGCTCCCAGGATTGTATACATCGATAGCTGCTCCTCGACCGTTTGCCTCTGCACCGAGACATTGGGTTTGTTTGTGTGTCGCTATCCTTACAGCATTGGCACTTTCACGCCAGTTTTCTTTGCGAACGCTATGGCCTCTGGGTAACCCGCGTCCACATGCCTGGCGACGCCCATGCCAGGATCATTCGTCAACACCCGTTCGATGCGTTTGGCCATTTCTTTGGTACCATCCGCGCAGGTCACTTGCCCGGCATGTTGCGAATACCCAATCCCCACTCCGCCGCCGTTATGAATCGAAACCCACGAAGCCCCGCTCGCCGTATTGATCAGCGCATTTAGTAACGCCCAGTCCGCAATCGCGTCTGACCCATCCTTCATCGATTCCGTCTCGCGATACGGCGAAGCCACCGATCCGCAATCCAAATGATCCCGCCCGATCACTATCGGGGCTTTCAATTCGCCCTTCGCCACTAGATCGTTCAGCGCCAATCCAAACTTGTCTCGCTCGCCATACCCCAGCCAGCAAATCCGCGAAGGCAATCCCTGGAACTTCACTTTTTTTTGCGCCATCGTGATCCAGCGCTTCAAATGCTCGTTCTCTGGGAACATCTCCAGCACCAGTTGATCCGTCCGCGCAATGTCCGAAGCCTCTCCCGAAAGCGCCGCCCATCGGAACGGCCCTTTCCCCTCGCAAAACAGCGGCCGGATGTACGCCGGCACAAATCCGGGGAAGCCATAAGCATCCTTCACGCCCGCTTCAAACGCAAACGTTCGAATGTTATTTCCATAATCGAAAGTCACCGCGCCCAGCTTCTGCAGATCCAGCATCCCCTGGACATGCTCGCCCATCGCCGCAACCGAGCGCTTCCGGTATTCCGCCGGATTCTTCTTCCGCAACTCCAGCGCCTCCGCCAGCGTCATTCCGTTCGGCACATACCCGCCGATCGGATCGTGCGCGCTCGTCTGGTCCGTCAAAATATCCGGCACCACTCCGCGCTTCGCCAATTCCGGAATCAGGTCCGCGCAATTCCCAACCAATCCCACCGACGTCGCTTCGCCCTTCCGCACCGCATTCTTCAAAATCCGCAGCGCCTCATCCAGCGAAGTCACCATCACATCACAATAGCCCGTCTTAACCCGCCGCTTGATCCGCTCCGGGTCCACATCGATCCCCAGAAATGCCGCGCCATTCATCGTTGCCGCCAGCGGTTGCGCCCCGCCCATTCCGCCCATTCCGCCCGTCACCACCAGTTTCCCGCTCAGGCTGCCGCCAAAGTGCTGCCGCGCCGCCGCGGCAAACGTCTCATACGTTCCCTGCAAAATTCCCTGCGTGCCAATGTAAATCCAGCTGCCAGCCGTCATCTGCCCGTACATCATCAATCCAGCGCGGTCCAGCTCGTTGAACTTTTCCCAATTGTTCCACTGTCCCACCAGGTTCGAATTGCACAGCAGCACCCGCGGCGCATATTCGTGCGTACGAAACACCGCCACCGGCTTGCCCGACTGCACCAGCAGCGTCTCGTCGCCCTCCAGCGTCCGCAGCGATTTCACAATCGCGTGAAAACAATCCCAATTTCGCGCCGCTTTTCCCGTCCCGCCATACACCACCAGGTCCTCGGGCTTTTCCGCCACCTCCGGATCCAGATTATTCAGCAGCATCCGCAGCGCCGCTTCCTGCTGCCACCCCTTGCACGAAAGCTGCGTCCCCCGAGGCGCCCGAAACGGCCCCCGGCCAGTCGCCGGATCATTCACCACCGGTGTCAATGCACTCATTTCCTCAATCCCTCTCCCGCCATCTTATCCCACCCCAAGCCGCCACAAAAACGCCGCCCACCGGTAGCATAGGCTTTAGCCTGTGCTCTTGGGTTTCTCTTGGTTTCTCCCGGGTGCCCCACACGCCGATTTTGCGTGTGGGTCTTGGGTTTGGGTCTAGGTCTGTGCTCCCGCCTCTCTCTTCTCTGCGAAATCTCTGCGCCCTCTGCGCCTCTGCGTTATCCTTCCTTCCTTCCTTCCTTCCTTCCTTCCTTCCTTCCTTCCTTCCTTCCTTCTTCTCCCCCTCCCATTGCACGAAAATTCCCCATCATGTAAATTCAACTTTCCCATGAACTACGGCACCCTCCCCACGCGCTTCCTCAACGCCGTTGAAGAGCACCCCTCTCCTCGCGCCCAGATGTTTCGCGGCCCCAACGCTTGGGAATCCATCTCCTCCCAGGAACTCCTTCGCCGAGTAGCCGGCCTGGCCAACGCCTTCGTCGAACTCGGCGTAAAATCCGGCGACCGCGTCGGCCTCTTCGCTCCCAACTGCCCCGAATGGCACACCGCCGATTTCGCCATCTCCGGCTCCGGCGGAGTCACCGTCCCTGTCTACTTCAACGAATCCCCTGACCGGATGTCCTACATCCTCAACCACTGCGGCGCACAGGTAGTCTTCATCGCTGGCCACAAGCAGCTTCAGAAGTTTCTAGCCGTCCGCGATTCGCTCAAAGAAGTCCAGCAAATCATCGTTGCCGGCGCCGGCGATGATCTCCCTGTCGATTTCCTTCGCTACGAAACGCTGATCGCCGCCACCGGCCCCTCCGAAATCGCTGCCTACCGCCTCCGCGCCGCCAAAGTTCTACCCAGCCAGCTCGCCTCCCTCATCTACACCTCTGGCACCACGGGTGAGCCAAAGGGCGTCATGCTCACTCACACGAATTTCTGCTCGAACGTCACCGACTCCTGCCATGAACTCGACCTCCGCCCCGGAGAAGACATTGCCATCTCGTTTCTGCCCCTCGCCCACGTCTACGGCCGCATGCTCGATTACGTTTACATTTTTCATGGCTGCCCCGTAGCCTACGTCGAAGTCGTCGAAAACGTCGCCCAGGCCCTTCTCGAAGTCCACCCCACCGTCCTCGCTGCTGTCCCGCGCTTCTTCGAAAAAATCTACGCCCGCCTGATGGAGCAGGGAAGCAAAGCCACCGGCGCCAAGCGCAAAATCTTCGATTTCGCTATGCAGGCCGCCCGCGAATCCGCCGCTTGGCGCTGCGGCGAAAAATCCGCCAGCCTCGCCGTGCGGCTGAAATGGGCTATCGCCGACAAGCTCGTCTATTCCAAAATTCGCACCGGCACCGGCGGCCGCCTTCGCACCATTCTTTCCGGCGGAGCCCCGCTCTCCAAAGACCTCTGCGAATTCTTCTGGGCCATCGGGATTCCCATCTATCAGGGCTATGGCCTGACGGAAACTTCTCCCGTTCTCACCAGCAATCATCCGCAAAATCGTGCCGGCAGCTCCGGCCGCCCCATTCCCAACGTTCAGATCCGCATCGCCGACGATGGCGAAATTCTCGCTAAGGGCCCGTGCGTCATGCAGGGTTATTTCAAATCTCCCGAATCCACCCGTGAAGTTCTCTCCGACGACGGCTGGTTCAAAACCGGCGACATTGGCTACCTCGACAAGGACAACTACCTCTTCATCACCGACCGCAAAAAAGATCTCCTCAAAACCGCCGCGGGGAAATTCGTAGCTCCCCAGCCCATCGAAAACACGCTGAAAACCAGTCCCTACATCCTCAACGCCATGGTCGTCGGCGATCAGCGCAAATTCGTTGTCGCCCTCATCGTTCCGAATCCCGTGACCGTTTCCGCCAAACTCGCCGAAGACGGCCTGAAATTTTTCTCCAACGCCGAACTGGCCGCCCATCCCGCCACCCACTCCTTGATCGAACAGGAAGTCGCCCGCCTCACCACTCATCTCGCCACCTACGAAACCATCAAGCGCTTCGCCCTTCTCCCCGACGATTTCACCTTCGACAGCGGCAGCCTCACCTTCACCATGAAACTCAAGCGCCGTGTAGTCGAACAACAATTCTCCGACGTAATCAACAATCTCTACGCCGACGTAGCCGAACCCCGCCCCGTCCTTTAATCTCGTGTAGCTGCCATCTTTAGTGCTTGCCCTGACGATGGAAGAGTCGCCCGGCTCCCTCGCTCTTTCTTTTGTAGGGGCCGGGCTTGCCCGGCCCTCTTATGGTTTTCTTGCTCTACTCTGTCATCCCGACCGGAGCGGCCGGTTTTTTCTTTCGCGCCGAATTTTGGCGTGCCAGCCGCGGAGTGGAGGGACCGAGGCAGGATCAAAACCTAATCATATATTTTGTCCGCAGGGCCGGCCGATGCTGTCGTGCCACTCTTGCTTTCGCCGCTCCCTACATCTTCTCCGGCGCCTCAATCCCCAACAACCCCAACGCCAGCACCAGCTGCCGCTCCACCAACTCCGTCAATCCCAATAAAAACGCACGCTTCTCCGCATCCTCTTCCGACAAAATATGATGCTTGTGATAAAAATTGTTAAACGCCTGCGCCAATTGAAACGCATACTTCGAAACAAACGCCGGCTCCTGCGCCCCAATCGCCGCATCAACCGCAAAATCCAACGACCCCGAAGCCAGCAGCACCTCCCAAATCGTATTGCTTTCCGGCCCCTCCATAATCTTCTTCAGCGTCTCTGAACTAATTTCGCGCCGCGTACCCGCAACCTCCGCGCCCTTCCGCCGAATTCCCCGAATCCGCACGATCGCGTACTGGCAATACGGCCCAGTCTCTCCCTCCGCGCTCAACGCATCCTCAAAATCAAACGCAATGATCGTGTTTCGCGTCACCTTCAGCAGGAAAAACCGCAACGCTCCAACAGCCACCGCATTCGCTGTCCGTTTCAGCTCAACACCCGCCATCTCCGCCTGTTTCAGCAAAACTCGCGCTTCCGCCGCGGCCAGCATGCGCGTGATCAAGTCGTCCGCCTTGACTCCGAATCCTTTTCTTCCACTCACCTCGACGTAAGGCCGCTTCGCATCCTCCGCCGACAATTCATAACCCATCTCCGCCGCGCACCGCGGCGTCAGCGCCACAATCTCATAATCAAAATGAATCGAATTCTCCGCTTCCTTCGCGTGCCCCAGCGCCCGCAATCCTTCCGCCACCACTTCCTGCAAATAAGCCTGCCGCGCATCGATTACGTTATAGACTGCCTCGGCCTCGCCAAAACGTGGCGCACCCGCCTCATTCGCACCAGCCGTGGTAGCCCACAATTCTTTCGCGTCGGGAGAATCCGGCCACCGACGGTAACGAAAATCCTTCCCCAGCAATCCAAATTTCCAAAGTTGATAAGCAATATCTTTCCCAACATACGTAACGGTCCCATTCGACCGCACAATAATCTTCGCCTGATCCTCCTCGTCCGCAGGAGATGCCTCGCCCAGGCCCGTCTTGTCCTTTACTTCCTTTACCTCATTAACTTCCTTCCCCCACGGCATCACCCAGCAACCAGCATTCTTCCCGCTCGTCGCCAGCTGGATCGCCCCGCTCGCCTTCAATTTCTCAAACGCCGCATCCCAGAAATGCAAATGCAGAATCTCACTCTCCCTCGCCAGCAATTCATAAAAAATATCCAGCCGCGCCATCGTCCGCAAATGGAATCCCACCACTGAGTCCGCGATCACCGTGGCCATCTCCGCGGTCTCGCCCTCACCCGCTTCTATCGCCTTCAATGTCTCCCCGCGCAACTTTCCCGCACGAACCTTGTCTTCTTCAAAAAATTGCGTAGCCTTCGCGTACAGGTCCCAGCACAGGTAATCGAAATTCTTCTGCCCCGCCAGCGCCTTCACCTCCGCCAGCGATTTCTTCTCCATCTGCTGGAATGCAATCACCACGTCCGCCACCTGCACCCCGGTGTTATCAATGTAGTTCTGCACCGCAACATCATTCTCAGTGTGCCGCAACAATCGCACCATCGTGTCGCCCAGCACTGCATTCCGCAGGTGCCCGATATGCGCCGCCTTATTGGGATTAATACTCGTATGCTCGACGATCACCTTCTTTTTCTCGTTTACCCTGAGCGGATGCGAAGGGCCATTCGATTCTTTTCGTGCCGCCTCCCAAAACCAAGCCCGGTCAAAAAACGCATTCAAATATCCCGCCCCGGCTACATCCACCCTCCCAATGCCCTCAATCTTCGGCAGCGAACCGGCAATCTCCTGCGCAATCTGCCGCGGCGCCTTCTTCAGCCGCTTCGCCAGCTCAAAACACACCGGAGACGCAGCCTCCCCCATCTCCAGTTTCGGCGGCCGTTCCAGCACCACCGAAAGTTCCACTCCATATTTCTCGCGGATATGCCCCGCCAGCGTTTCCCGCAGCCGCTTCAGAAGTGTTAGATACACGTTCCCTCAGTTTAAATGGAGTAAGGCCTAGAAAATTCCAGTATAGCAGCCGATTACAGCCGGGAGAGTTATACTCTGGCTGAGAGAGTCGGCAACAGTAAGCTAGGGAGGTGGGCAATGGGTGGCAGATTGCGAGCCGTGTTTTTGCTCCTTGTTATCGGGATTTTCCTGGGGATAACTCCTTCGAAGACTCAGGCCCAATGTGGAATCGGTCTCATCGGGCTCGGTGGCGTGAATGGCATGGTCGGGAATCCCTTTCGGGCCGAAGTAAAACAAACCTTTCTCCACGACGACACGGCGGTTGTGCGCACCATTCAGCTGGGGATGCAGCGCGTGGCCCGCGATACACAAGGGCGACTCCGCATCGAAAGGAACTCAGGCAAGTTCAAACTGCAGAACGCGAGCGGGGAACAGGTAGAAGAGGAACGCCACATCATTTCGATTTGCGACCTTGTAAAAGGGGAAGGCATCACCCTCGATACGCTGGACAAAACGGCCACGATACAAAAGATGAGCAGAGGAGCCCTGCATGCAAGAATAACCGCAAGCGCCTCCGGTTCATCCTTTTGTTCACGGGAATTGCGAATTGGCGTCCATTTCCCCAGCACGGTGACCGAGGATTTGGGGCACCGCACAATTGAAGGATTCGACGCCGAAGGTGTACGCACAAAACGTACGGTTCCGAATAGCTTCACCGAGGGAACCGCACCTCCGATACATGAGGCCACCACTGTTACGGAAACCTGGTGCTCGGAAGAATTGGGCGCTGTTCTCCTGCGGACCATGGGCACGGAACAAAAGGGCATGACGCAAACCATTGCCATGGTCAACATTCAGCGCGGAGAGCCAGACGAGTCCTTGTTTCAAACTCCGCCGGATTACCGAATCCTGGAGCGCGTGAATGAAGCGTCGCCTTCCACGGGCGTTGGCGCCATGACCGGTTTCACTACGGTTACTCCGGCAGAACAACCGGCTGTCTCTGGTAAGCCCTGAGTCTTCTCCAATTTTTGTTGAGCGCAACCGCCAACAATTCCCTCGAATCACAATAACTAATCATAGTTTCGCAAAGAATAGACTGCCAATAATGGTGTCATCCGCCCGATAGCGGAACCGTGAGTGTGAGGTAGAATGCTTGCCCGGAGGCCTCATGGCAAAAACACGGCGTGAATTCTTGGCGGAAACCGCAGTTGGATTGGCGGCAGCAGCGGCAAGCGCGGTGGGCGTCGCGCCGGCGGAAGCGCAGGATCCCGGTCAGCAACAACCTGCGGGCGCGCCACCCGCATTCGGCACCGGCCCCGGCGTTGGCCCGCAAGTTTCCGTCAACACCTTCACCGAAGCCGAAAAACTCGTCCAGGTCGAACTCACCAAGCCGCAACTAGAAATGGCCGCCTCCAGTTGGCGCGGTAATCTCGCCTCCGTCTACGAACGTCGCATCGGCCCGCACAAAGTAGACCTGCCTTCTTCCGTGGCCCCGTACTCCAGCTGGAATCCCGTCCTCCCCGGACGCAAAGCCGGCCCCGACCGTGACCAATTCGTCCGCAGCAAAACCGATCCCGGCCCGCTCCCCAAAAACGACGACGAAATCGCATTCTCTCCAGTCACCCGCCTCTCCCGCTGGGTAGAGACGCGCCAGATCACTTCCGAACGCCTCACGAACATTTATCTAAAGCGTCTCGAACAGTTCAATCCAAAACTCCGCTGCGTCATCACGCTCACCAAAGATTTGGCCCTAGCTCAAGCCAAACAAGCCGACGCAGAAATCGCCGCCGGAAAATATCGCGGCCCGCTTCACGGCATTCCCTGGGGCGGCAAAGATCTTCTCGACACCGCGGGCATCGCCACCACCTACGGCGCCGAACCTTTCCGCAATCGAATTCCAAAGGCTGACGCCGCCGTCGTAAAACGCCTGCACGCCGCCGGCGCCGTACTCGTCGCAAAACTCAGCCTCGGCGCCCTCGCCCTCAACGACATCTGGTTCGGCGGCCAAACCGTAAATCCCTGGCTACTCGAAGAAGGCGCCTCCGGCTCCAGCGCCGGCCCTGGAGCCGCCACCGCCGCGGGACTCGTCGGCTTTTCCATCGGCAGCGAAACCGGCGGCAGCATCGTCTCCCCCAGCATGCGTTGCGGCATCACCGGCCTGCGTCCCACCTACGGCCGCGTCCCGCGCACAGGCGCAATGACCCTCTGCTGGTCTCTCGATAAACTTGGGCCCATGACGCGAAGCGTCGAGGACGCGGTACTCGTCCTCAAAGCCATCAGCGGCCCCGATCCTGGCGATCTGCAAAGCGTCCCCAGCAAACTCGACTACGACGCAGACGCCAGCGTAAAAGGCCTCCGTGTCGGCTATTTCCCAAAGTGGATGAAGGAAGCACCCGCAACCGATGTGGATCGCGCCGCGCTAGAAACTGTGAAGAAAGTTGGAATGGTCCCCGTGGAAGTTTCCATCCCCGACTGGCCCTACCAATCCCTCAATCTCATTCTCTTCGCCGAAGGCGCCGCCGCCTTCGAAGAACTCACGCTAAGCGGCGAAGCCGACCAACTCAAAGTCCAGACCTACGATGCCTGGCCCAACCTCTTCCGCCAGTCGCGTTTTCTCTCGGCCGTCGATTTCGTCCAGACCGATCGCCTGCGCCGCCGCGTCGCCGAAGAAATGGCCCGCGTCTTTTCCGAAGTCGACCTGCTCCTCGTCCCCTCGCTCCGCGACGAAATGCTCACCATCACCAATTTCACCGGCCAGCCTTCGCTCACCATGCGCGCCGGCTTCGTCGAAGTCACCGAAGCCCGCACCGACTGGGCCCCCGACCCCAGCCGCCCCATCCCAAAATTCTCCCCAGCCCGCCGCGTCCCCCACGGCATCACCCTAATCGGCCGCCTCTTCGAAGAAGGCACCCTAGGCCGCGCCGGCCTAGCCCTAGAACGCGCCTTCAACGTAGTAGCCGAGCACCCACCCGGCTTCTAGCCCGCGCCGCCTTCTTCCGTTCTTCTCTTCTTGTAGGGGCGGGGCTTGCCCCGTCCTCCTGGGTTTCTCCCGCCTTTGTAGCGGCCGCCTTCCGAGGCGGGCGCTTTCTCCAACTGCCAAATCCAAACGAACCGCCGCTAGGCCACGCGCCGATGCACCTGCATCGGTAGGCCGTATTTCGGCCGCAGCGTGATGCTGAAAAACGGCGTAACCACCGCCTCCGGCGCCAGCGTAAACCGATACCTCTGCGCAATTGTCGCCAGCAGCAGCGTCGCCTCCATCATCGCGAATCCCGCCCCGATGCACACACGCGGCCCTCCGCCAAAGGGGAAGTACGCGAACCGCGGAATCTTCCCCTTGCGAATCGGATCCTCCCGCCAACGCTCCGGGTCAAATCGCTCCGGTTCCGGGAAAAATCGCGCGTCGCGCTGCGTCACCCACTGCATGATAAAAACATTCGTGCCCGCCGGAATCCGGTATCCGCCCACCTCAAAATCCCCCAGCGCCCGCCGCCCCACTCCCCAAGCCGGCGGATACAGCCGCATCGACTCCTTCAGCACCATCTCCGTATAAGGCAGTCGCGGCAAATCCGCCAGCGCCGGCGCCCGTCCGCCCACCACCGAATCCAGTTCCGCCGCCAATTTCTTTTCCACTTCCGGATTTTGCGACAACAGATACCACGTCCACGTCAGCGCATTCGCCGTCGTCTCGTGCCCCGCGATGAAGAGTGTCATCACCTCTTCCCGCAACTGCTCGTCGCTCATGCGCTCGCCCTGTTCGTTCCGCGCATCCAGCAACCGCTGCAGTAAATCATTCGCCGGCGTCTTGCTCGCCCGCCGCTCCCGGATGATCGAAAGCACAATCTCGTCCAGCCGCTTCTTCGAACGCATCAGCCGCAGCGTCTTCGGAATGGGAAACTTATCCGGCAACATGAAATGGAGCGCCGCCTGCGTAAAAAATCGCTCCATCACCGCTTCCACTTCCTCGCCGATGGTCTCCGCCACGTGGCCTACCTTCGCGCCAAACAGCGCCTTCGCCACGATGTCCAGCGCCAGCCCGCCCATCTCCTGATGCAGGTCGCGTTTCTCTCCATCCTTCCATCGCGCCATATGCGCCGCCGCCGACTCCGCCATGATCTCCGCATACACCGCGATGTTTTCATGCCGGAACGCCGGCTGCACCAGCTGACGCTGCGCCTGCCACGAAGCCCCTTCGTTCGTCAGCAAACCATTGCCTAGAAAATATTTCATGGCCCCATAGTCCCGCGACTTGTGAAAATTCGCCGCGTTCTTCAACAGAACAACTTCAATGTGATCCGGGTGCGTCAGTTGGCACATCGAAACATGCAGAAACCGGTAGGAGACAATGTCGCCGTACTCGCGCGCGCAATGCCCCGAGTATCCGGGCCAGTTGCGCGCCAGTTCCCGCGCGCTGCCCAGAAAAAAATTCCCCTTCGGCCCGGGTGGGAAGGGAAGTTGTGGAGACATCACTGCGTGCGCCATCAGCAAAGTGTACCCGTTTGCCTTGCGCGCGAGAACACTCAACAATCAGACACCGCGCCCTTATTCGTCTATAATCCGCTGCAGCATTTCGGCGGCACCATCGCCGAACCAGCGAGGGAGAGTCGTATGATCCGCAGCGCAACGCATAGCAAGGACATCGAAAAGCTTTTGTTGGGTGCAGTTTGTGGGGTGATGCTAACCCTTTCCGCCCCCAATCATGTCGAGGCCCAGCAAAACGACAACTCCACTCTCCCCAGCGAAACCCCCGCCCACTTTCAACCCGTTACCAAAGATTTCGACTACGAGCGCCGCGACGCCATGATCCTCATGCGCGACGGCGTAAAACTCTACACCGTCATCCTCGTCCCCAAAGGCGCAAAAAACGCTCCCATTCTCCTCACCCGCACGCCCTACAACGCTGACGGACTGGTCAGCCATAAAGCCAGCACGCACCTCGGCCCCGCGCTCTGGGGCTACGACAACGCCACCGAAGTCATCGTCGAGGACGGCTACATCCGCGTCATCCAGGACGTCCGCGGCAAATACAATTCCGAAGGCGACTACGTCATGACCCGCCCGCTTCACGGCCCGCTGAATCCCTCGCCCGTCGATCATGCCACCGACACGTACGACACCATCGACTGGCTCGTCAAAAACGTTCCCGAATCCAACGGCAAGGTCGGCATCCTAGGCATCTCCTACGACGGCTTCACTCCGCTCATGGCCCTCGTCAATCCGCATCCCGCGCTAAAAGTTGCCGTGCCGATGAATCCGATGGTCGATGGCTGGATGGGCGACGACTGGTTCCACAACGGCGCCTTCCGCCAGCAGAACTTGCCGTACATCTACGAACAGGTGGGTACGCGCAAAAACGAAATCAAATGGTGGTCCGGCGTCCACGACGACTACGACCTATACATGCGCGCAGGCTCCGCCGGAGAACTCGGCCGCCAGCACGGCATGGAACAACTCGGCTTCTGGAAAAAACTCATCGAGCATCCCAGCTACGACTCCTGGTGGCAGCAACAGGCCATGGACAAAATCCTCGCCGCCCAGCCGCTAAAAGTGCCCACCATGATCGTCGACAGCCTCTGGGATCAGGAAGACATCTACGGCGCCCCCGCTCTCTACAAAGCTTTGAAACCCAAAGACACCGCCAACGACAAAGTATTCCTCGTCCTCGGCCCATGGCATCACGGCCAGGAAATTGAAGACGCCAGCACTCTCGGCGCGCTCCATTTCAGCAGCGACACCGGCCTCTATTTCCGCCAGGAAATTCTGCGCCCGTTCCTCGCGCGCTATCTCAAAGACGGCGCCCCGCAAACCGAAGTTGCCACCGTCAACGCATTCGAAACCGGCACCAATCGCTGGCTCAAACTAAACAGTTGGCCTTCTGGCTGCGCCACCGGCTGCACCGTCAAGCCCAGGCCTCTCTATCTCTCCGCTGGCCTCAAATTAAATTTCGTAGCGCCCGCGAAAGAAGACGCCGCATACGACGAATACGTCTCCAATCCCGCCAAGCCCGTTCCATTCCGCGCCCGCCCTAGTCAACCCGTCGGCTACGATAACGGCATGACCTGGCCCGAATGGCTCGTCGACGACCAGCGCGAAGCCTCCGGCCGTCCCGACGTCCTCACTTTTATCTCTGACGAACTAAAAGACCCGCTCAAAATCAGCGGCCAGCCCATTGCCAACCTGATCGCCTCCACCACCGGCACCGATTCCGACTGGGTCGTTAAACTAATCGACGTCTATCCCGACGAAGTCGCTGGCCAGCCCGACATGGGCGGCTACCAACTGATGATCGCCGCCGACATCTTCCGCGGCCGCTATCGCGAAAGTTTCGAAAATCCAAAATCCATCCCGCGCGACACGCCTCTGCTCTACAAATTCGCGCTGCCCACCGCCAACCACGTCTTCCTGCCCGGCCACAGACTGATGGTGCAGGTGCAGTCCAGTTGGTTCCCCCTCTACGACCGCAACCCGCAAACCTTCGTCCCCAACATTTTCTGGGCCAAGCCCGACGACTACAAAAAAGCCACCCAGCGCATCTACCACGCACCCAATCTAACCAGCTTCATCGAACTACCCGTAGCCACAAAGTAGGGGCGGCTTTACGCCGCCTTCTTTCTGTTCTCCTGCTTTTGTAGGGGCGGGGCTCGCCCTGCCCTCTTGGGTTAGCATTTTCTTATTCCGTCATCCCGACCGGAGTGGCCGGCATTTTCTTCCGCGCCGTATTCTGGCGCGCCGGCCACGGAGCGGAGGGACCGGCGCAAGATCAAAACATTCGCGAGGTGTTGCTTTGCTATCTCTATCGCCCAACCCTCAAATCTTCCTCCCCTTCCACTTCCCCCGCCGAAACAAAATCACCCCCGCCAACGCAATCGCGCACTCCGCCACCACAATCGAAACATACGCCCCCTTTGCCTGCCAGCCCATCCGCAGAGCCAAAACATACGCCAGCGGAATCTCCAGCAACCAAAATCCAAAAAAATTCACCACGGTAGGCGTCACCGTATCTCCCGCCCCGTTAAACGCCTGCAGCATCACCATTCCATACGCGTACCCGATATTCCCGTAACTCAAAATCCGCAGGCACGAAGCCGCCAGCGGCACCACCTCCGGATCCTGCGTAAACAGCCGCACCACTGGTGTCGCCCAAATCAAAAAAACAACGCCAATCCCGCCCATGAAAAGCATGTTGTAAAATCCCGTCCGCCAAACCGAAATCTCCGCCCGCTCCGGCCGCTTCGCGCCCAGGTTCTGTCCCACCAGCGTCGCCGCCGCATTGCTCAACCCCCACGACGGCATCAAAATAAAAATCAAAATGCGAATCGCAATCGTGTACCCCGCCAGCGCCGCCGATCCAAACACGCTGATGATCCGCACCAATCCAATCCAGCTCGTATGCGCAATCGCAAATTGCAGTATCCCCGTCAGCGAAACGCGCACCAGCCGCAGCATCACCTTGAAATCCATCCGGAGCTGCGAAGTCAGAATCCGGATCCGCTCCGTCCCCCGCAGCAACCGATAAAACTGATAAGCCACCCCGATGCTTCGCCCCGTAAACGTAGCCACCGCCGCGCCTGTCACCCCCAACTTCGGAAACGGCCCAATCCCGAAAATAAAGCACGGGTCCAGAATCAAATTAATAATGTTGGACACCCACAGCAGCCGCATCGCCACCGCGGCGTCGCCCGCCCCGCGAAAAATCGCATTATTGAGAAACAGCAGCAGCACTACGCCGCTTCCGCCCAGTGCAATCCGCGCATACCCGCTGCCCGTCGCCACAATCGCCGGTGAAGCTCCCATCAACCGCAGCAGCTCGCCTCCATAAATCCAGCAGGGAATTCCGATAACCGCGGACACCCCGAATCCCAGGAAAATCGCCTGCGTCCCGGCCACCGCCGCGCCCTCGGGATCTTTTTCGCCGATTCGCCGCGCCACCATCGCCGTCGTCGAAAGGCTCAGCCCCAGACCTACCGCAAACACCAGGCTCAGCAGCGATTCCGTAAGGCCAACTGTTGCGACCGCATCCGCGCCCAGCCGCCCTACCCAGAAAACGTCCACCACCGCAAACAGCGATTCCAGCACCATTTCCAGCACCATCGGAATGGCCAGCAGAAGAATCGCGCGATTCAAACTCCCAGTAGTGAAGTCCTGATGCGAGCCGCGAAGCGCCTCTCGGATCGAACTCCACAAACTGGGTTGTGTTACCACAGTCGCCTCAGGGGCCCGCGGCTGCAAATCCTGTACGGACATGTATACCTGCACGGTCTGCGCAAACGCGGCCAAAAACGCCAACGCCGGCGTGGAAAATGGTTAGTAGTAGAAAAACGGGAAAACGCGGGTTCCGCTGGCGAAGCGGTTGTTAGAGGACAGCGACCATTCGTGCGATGAACATTATTCTTTCCTTGCGGCGCTCTTCGCACGCGCCTTGAAGTAGAGTATTCCTGCAGCCAGTATACATACGCGGCAGCGCGCGTTCCAGCGAAACTTTGCCGGTGGCCAGAAGCCATCACAAAGATGCTCTTCAGGGGTCGGAGCTTTAGCTCCGACACTTGCAGATGGGAGCATTGGGCTTTAGCCCCTGAGGAAACTCTTCTCTAACTCGAACTCCAAATGTGGGATAAGTTCTAATCTAGGTTGAAAGGGGCCCGGTTGTTCAACTTCGACGTAATCGTTCTGGGCGGTGGCGCCGCTGGCCTGATGTGCGCCATCGAAGCCGGCAAACGCGGCCGCCGCGTAGTCCTCCTCGAACGCGCCGAAAAAATCGGCAAAAAAATCCTCATCTCCGGCGGAGGCCGCTGCAATTTCACGAATCTTCACACCCAACCGAAGCATTTCCTCTCCGCAAATCCACACTTCGCCAAATCCGCCCTCGCACGCTACACCCCCGCCGATTTCATCGCTCTCGTCGAGAAACACGGAATCGCATACCACGAGAAAACTCTCGGCCAGCTCTTCTGCGACAATTCCGCCACTCAAATCATCACCATGCTCGAATCCGAATGCCGCTACGCCAACGCAAAAATCGTTGTCGACGCCAAAGTCAGCGAAGTCCGTCGCGACACCACATTCGCCGTCCGCACTGACGCTACCGAATACCGCGCCCCCGCTCTCGTCGTCGCCACCGGCGGAATCTCCATCCCCAAAATGGGCGCCACCGGCTTCGGCTACGACCTCGCCCGTCAGTTCGGCCTGAACATTGTTCCAACCCGTCCCGCCCTCGTCCCTCTCGTCTTCCATCCCGCCGACCGCAAACGCTACTCCGATCTCGCTGGTGTCTCCACCGAAGTCATCGCCTCGGCAGGCAACTCCGCCTTCCCCGAAAAAATGCTCTTCACCCATCGAGGCCTCAGCGGTCCCGCAATCCTCCAAGCCTCCAGCTACTGGAAGGACGGCGAATTCCTGCAGATCGATCTCGCCCCGGGCCGCGAAGCCACCCAAAAAATCCGCGAAGCAGGCACGCGCAATGTCGCCGTGGCGGAAAAGGCTCTGCGCGAATTTCTGCCCAGCCGCCTCGCAGAACGCTGGCTGAAATTCCATCCGCCGAAATCCTGGACCAACACCGCTCTGGATGCATTCGAAAGGGAATTGCACTCGTGGCAGGTCCAACCCGCCGGCACCGAAGGCTACGAAAAAGCCGAAGTCACCGCCGGCGGCGTTGACACCGTCGAACTCTCCAGCAAATCCATGGAATCCCGCAAAGTCCCCGGCCTCTTCTTCATCGGCGAAGTCGTCGACGTCACCGGCCACCTCGGCGGCTTCAACTTCCAATGGGCCTGGGCCTCCGCCTCCGCGGCCGGCCGTTCCCTCTAATTTTGAGTGCGAGAGCAAAGCTCTCGCTTTTACGACCTAATGCCCGTCACAAATTAAATGTTCACTCATCTCAACCTCCTGCCTTTGTAGGGGCGGGGCTTGCCCCGCCCTCTTGGGTTACTCCTGCCTTTGTAGCGGCCGCCTTCCGAGGCGGGCCGTCTGCCAACGTGTTTGACTCATCGAAACCGCGCCGATACTATCAATCCAGGCCCACTCCCATGAAACAAGCCTATTTTGACTGCTTTAGCGGCATCAGCGGCGATATGACCCTCGGCGCCCTGCTGGATGCAGGTGTCTCCACTGAACAACTGCGCGCCGAATTGCAGGGTCTGAACCTCCCGGGCTGGGAACTCTCCGCCGAAAAAGTCTGGAAAAACGGCATGGCCGCCACCTATGCCAAAGTCCGCACTCAAGACACACAAACGCATCGTTCGCTCAGCACAATTCTCAACCTCATCGAAAAATCAACCCTTCCGGCCAACATAAAAAATCGCGCCTCCGCCATTTTCCAAAAACTCGGCGAAGCCGAGGCCGCCGTCCACGACGTACCCCTCGAAAAAATTCACTTCCACGAAGTCGGCGCCATTGACGCCATCATCGACATCGTCGGCGCCTCCATCGGTTTCGCCGCGCTCGGAATCGATTCCTTCGCCTGCTCTGCCCTAAATGTAGGCGGCGGCACCGCAAAAATGGCCCACGGCGTCTTGCCCGTGCCTGCGCCCGCCACCGCGCGATTACTCCTCGGCAAGCCCACCTATTCGAACGGCGTCCAAAAAGAATTGGTCACGCCCACCGGCGCAGCGATCGTCGCCACACTCTGCTCTAGCTTCGGCCCTCAACCGTCAATGACCGTCAACTCCATCGGCTACGGCGCAGGCACCGTCGATCTCGAAGACCAGCCCAACGTCCTCCGCCTGATGGTCGGCGAAGCTGCCGAAAAACGCGCCACTGCGGAATCCGAAATCATCCGCGTCCTCGAAGCCAATCTCGACGACATGAACCCGCAAATCTACGGCTACTTCCTCGAAAAAGCCCTAGCCGCCGGCGCCCTCGACGTCTTCGCCACGCCAGTGCAGATGAAAAAAAACCGCCCCGGCATGCTCGTCACCGTTCTCTGTCAACCGGTCGATGAACACAAGTTCCAAGAGATGTTCTTCGCGGAGACAACCACTCTCGGCGTCCGCAGCACCACCGCCGAGCGCCGCGTCCTCGCCCGCCAGTGGGAAACCGTGCATACCGTTTTCGGCGAAGTCCGCATCAAAGTGGGCCGCCTCAATGGCCACATCCGACAGGCATCGCCCGAATTCGAGGATTGCCGTAAACTGGCAGAAGCCAAAAACGTCCCCCTCCACACCATAATCCAAGCCGCGCTCCGCGCCTGGTTCGAACGCCCCCAATAGCACGCGCTTCAACCCATCCCCTGCTTCTCCGCGCCCTCTGCGGCCCCTCTGCTAACTCTGCGTTGAAATCTTCTCTTTCCTTTCTCTGCGGCTTCCTCAGCGTTCTCTGCGCCTCTGCGTTATCCTTCTCTTTCTTTCTCTCTCAAACCCACCCTTCCCACTCTTCGTGTTGTAAACTGTATCCACCATCAAAAAGGACTCCGTCGAGACCCGCATGCCGCAAAAAGAAAAGTTCTATCTGACGACGCCCATCTACTACACCAACGGGCTCCCGCACATCGGCCACACCTACACCACCGTCGTCGCCGACGTCATTCGCCGCTACAAGCGCATGCGCGGCTACGACGTCGTCATGACCACCGGTACCGACGAGCACGGCGTCAACGTCGAACGCGCCGCCAAAAAAGCTGGCATCCCCGAATCCGAATACGTCGCGAAAATGGCCGACGCCTGGCGCGCCCTCTGGGACGAACTCGGCATCCCCGCTGACGAATTCGTCCGCACCACCGATCTCAAGCACGTCCGCACCGTCCAGTGGCTCTTCAAGCTGTGCAAGGAAAACGGCTACGTCTACAAAGGCCATTACACCGGCCAATACTGCATCTACGACAACGCCTTCGTGAACGACACCAAGCCCGGCGACAATTGCCCCGATTGCGGCCGCCCGCTCGAAACCATCACCGAGGAAAACTTTTTCTTCAAACTCTCTTCCTTCCAGAAGCCGCTGCTCGATTTCTACAAAAAGAATCCTGATTTCATTCAACCCGACACACGCCGCAACGAAATCATCAGCTTCGTCGAAGGCGGCCTGAAAGATCTCAGTATCACCCGCACCACCATACGCTGGGGCATTCCCGTTCCCGGCGAAGAGCCCCACGTCTTCTACGTCTGGTTCGACGCCCTCACCGCCTACCTCAGCGCCGTCGGCGGCCCCGACTTTGAAAAGCGTGGTATGTGGCCCGCGGATTTGCATCTCGTGGGCAAAGACATCATCCGTTTCCACACCGTCTATTGGCCCGCGTTTCTGATGGCCGCCATGCTGCCGGTCCCAAAACAAGTTTGGGCTCACGGCTGGTTCCTGATGGACGCCGCGAAAATGAGCAAGTCCAAGGGCAACGTCGTCCTTCCGCGCCCCATCGTCAACATGCTCGGCATGGACGCGCTTCGCTATTTCCTCTTGCGCGACGTCGTCTTCGGCCAGGACGGCAATTTCAGTTACGATGCCCTAGTCACCCGTTACAACAGCGACCTGGCCAACGGCCTCGGCAATCTCGCCAGCCGTACCGCCGCGCTCATCGAAAAAAACTTCGCCGGCAAAATTCCCAAGCCAGCGGCGTTCAAGCCGCAGGATGAAGTCCTCGGGAAAGAAGCCCAAAACGCTATCGGCGAAGTCCTTGAAAATTTCGACAAGCTAAGCTTCGCTCGTGCGCTCGAAACCATCTGGACCGTCATCGCCGCCGCCGACAAATATCTAACCAGCGAGCAGCCCTGGGCCCTCGGAAACTCCGAAGCCGACCAATCCCGCAAAGCCACCGTCCTCTGGACCACCGCCGAACTTCTCCGCATCGTCGTCGCACTTTTATTTCCCGTTCTCCCCGACAGCGCCGCCAAAGTCTGGACGCTCCTCGGCCAGTCCGATGCGCTAGGCAAGTTCGAACTAGACGGTTTGCGCTGGGGCCAGTTGGCTCCAGGCGCATCTCTCGGCAAAGCACAAACTTTATTTCCACGCGTGGATAAAACCGAAGCAATAGAGAGGATCGAATCAATGGCAAACGAAGAACTGAACCCAACACCAGCAACCCCCGCACCGGCCGCAAGCGCTCCAGCAGTCAGTGGCACAGCCGCGGCGGCCGCCGCCGCTCCTGCCGTCTCCGACAAAATCGGCATCGAGGATTTCACAAAAGTCGAAATGCGCGTAGGCCAGATCAAAACCGCCGAGCGCATCGTCGGCGCCGACAAACTCCTCAAGCTGACCGTAGACATCGGCACCGAAATCCGCCAGATCTGCGCCGGCATAGCCCAATACTACGAGCCCGAATCCCTCATCGGCCGCAAAGTAGCCGTAGTTGTCAACCTCGCCCCCCGCAAACTCCGCGGCGTCGAATCCAACGGCATGATCGTAGCCGCCTCCGTCGGCCCCGAAGGCCGCCCAGTCCTCACGGGTTTCCACGAAGAAGTAGAAGTCGGCGCCCGCCTAAAATAATTTTGAGTGCGGGAGCAAAGCTCCCGCTTTTGAGCAGTAGTGTATGGCGAACATGTAGGGCCCGCCTTCTGAGGCGGGCCGCTCGGGAACGCCCATCCCTCGATTGGCGGATCCGCCCACTGTAGCCTCCCCCTCCAGGTGGCCAACTCCCCTATCTATTTTCCAATTTCTATTTTCTAATTTCTATCTATGGAACTAATCGACTCCCACGCCCACATCGACGGCCCCCAATTCGCCGACGACCGCGATGCAATGCTCCAACGCGCCCAAGCCGCAGGCATCTCCACCATCCTAGCCATCGGCACCGGCCCCGGCCCCGAACAACTCGACGCCGCCCTCCCCTACGCCGAATCCCACAACTGGATCTACACCACGGTAGGCATCCACCCCCACGACGCCAAAGAAGTCACCACCGCGCATCTCGATAAGCTGGCGGCCCTCGCGAAACATCCTAAAGTAATCGCCTGGGGCGAAATCGGCCTAGACTACTTCTACGACCACTCTCCCCGCGACATTCAAGAAACAGTCTTCCGCCAGCAAATGGAACTAGCCCACGCCGCCAATCTCCCCATCATCATCCACTGCCGCGACGCCTGGGACGATTGCCTCCGCCTCCTCGACGAAGTCTGGAAGCCCACCGGCCTCGGCGGCATCCTTCATTGCTTCACCAGTACTCTCGATCACGCGAAAAAGGGCCTCGACATGGGCTTCCAAATCTCCTTCACCGGCAACATCTCCTATCCCAAAGCGCAAAACATCCGCGACGTAGCGAAAGCTTTGCCCCTTTCAAACATTCTGATCGAAACGGACTCTCCGTACCTCGCGCCACAGCCCTATCGCGGCAAACGCAATGAGCCTGCCTACGTCCTCGAGGTAGCAAAGGCCCTCGCGAATGTGAGAGACTGTGAGCTATCAGAAATTGCCGCCCAGACCACGGAGAATTTCCGGAGGTTTTTTGGGCTGACCCGGCCCGAATAATTCTCGGGCAAGGTGTCCCGCTGACAGGGGGCGGGCCCGGAGAACGCACATCGCCTTACTGACCGTCAAAGAGATTTTTGAGCTGGTGCGCGATGACCTCGTGAAAGTCGAGCAGGAACTCTCGCGCCAGAGCGCCTCCGCCTACCAGCCGGTCTCCGAAATCACCAGCTATCTACTCGGTGGGGGAGGGAAGCGTCTCCGGCCCGCGTTGCTCCTGCTAGCACACGGCTATGCCGCCGGAAGCGAAGGCGACTCCCGCAGCGCTATCAAACTAGCCGCCGTAGTCGAACTCCTCCACAGTGCCACTCTGATCCACGACGACGTCATCGACAGCGCCGACACCCGCCGCGGCCGCCCCTCCGCCAACTCCCGCTGGGGCAATCATCGCAGCGTTCTCTCCGGCGACTGGCTCTACATGCAGTCTTTCCACATCGCCCTGCAGGAGCGCAATTTCCACGTCCTCGACATCCTCATCGATCTCACCCAAAAAATGGTCGAAGGCGAACTCCTCCAGCTCGAAAAAATCGGCCGCATCGACGTCTCCGAAGACGACGCCCTGAAGCTCTCCACCTACAAAACCGCGTGCCTCTTCAGCGGCTGCGCCCGCCTCGGCGGAGTTCTCGGCGGCCTCGACGAAGAACACGAAAACGCGCTAGCCGACTACGGCCGCTACTCAGGCTTGGCATTTCAATTGGTCGATGATCTTCTGGATTTCACCGCATCCAGCGAACAACTAGGCAAGCCCGTCCTCAGCGACCTGAAAGAAGGCAAAGTCACTTTGCCCCTGATTTATGCCATGGAAAACGGCCACCGCGAAGCCCGCGAAATGGTCGCCCGCGTCCTCGAAGAAAAAGAGTTCGACTCCGTGCAACCCGAAACCCTCGTCGCCCTCGTCCGCGATTCCGGCGCCCTCGACCGCACCCGCAACCTCGCCCTCGACTACGCCGTCCGCGCCAAAGCCTGCCTCAACGGCTCCGGCTTCTCCGAATACGCCCGCGCCCTCCAAACCCTCCCCGACTTCATCCTCGACCGCGAATCTTAATTTTGAGTGCGGAAGCGCAGCTTCCGCTTTTACGCCCTCAACCTCGCCGCCCAACTTAACAACGAGCACGCGTCATCCTGAGCGCATCCGATGAGGATGCGCGTAGGACCTCAACCTAAGCCACCCCTGCCGCTTTCAATTCGTTTTCGGCTGTGTTGAGATGCTTCCATGCTCCCCTTCAAACTCATCTACCACGATCTTTACGACCTCAACCTCGGCGCCCACGTCTTTCCCTCCGAAAAATTCCGCCTCATTCACGACAAACTCCTCAACGATGGTATCGCCGAGGTCGACGACTTTCTCCGTCCGGAGCCCGCAACCGACATCGACATCCTCCGCGTCCACACCGAAGACTGGGTCCACAAATTAAAAACCGGCACGCTCACCGCCAGCGAACAAATGAAACTCGAAGTTCCATATTCCCCTGAATTGGTTCACGCCTTCTGGCTGGCGGCCGGCGGCACAATCCTCGCCGCCGAATCCGCCCTGCAAGACGGTTTCGGCTGCAACATCGGCGGCGGCTTCCACCACGCCTACCCCGGCCACGGCGAAGGTTTCTGCGCCATCCACGACGTAGCCGTAGCCATCCGCACCCTACAAGCCCGCAACAATATCGCCCGCGCCATGGTAGTAGACACCGACGTCCATCACGGCAACGGCACCGCCGCCATCTTCGCCAAAGACGATTCCATCTTCACCCTCTCTATCCATCAACTCAACAACTACCCAGCCCACAAACCCCATTCCTCTCTCGACCTGAATCTAGAAGACGGCGTAGCCGACGAAGAATACCTGTCCACACTCCTCCCCGCCGTAAAAAAATCAATCACCGATTTCAAGCCCGACATTCTCTTCTACGTAGGCGGGGCAGACCCCTACCGCGAAGATCAACTAGGCGGCCTCGATTTAAGTATGGAAGGCTTGCAAAAGCGCGATGTCGGCGTCTTCAAACTAGCCCGCAACAAAAATATCCCGGTAGTCACCACTTTAGCCGGCGGCTACGCCCGCCAACTCACCGACACAATCCAAATCCACGTAAACACCATCCAAGCCGCAAAACATGTCGCGGAAAATCAAAACCAATAACCGGCAATCTTCCGTCCACCACTAGTGAATGATGGCTCCGTCAATCGCGTCTATCAATACTTGATCCCGCCCGTCGGGATCAAAACCCTCGGTTCGATACGCTATTTTTCCTGTCCGGCTCAAGATCACGGTGGTCGGAAAGGAATTTACGTGCAACAAATCTTCCAGGCCGTCGGCAAAGACCTCGGTGGTTCTTGGTTTCAACTCCGCCAGGTACGGTCCGACCAAAGTTTCGTCCTCGTCGCAATTCACTTCCAGGAAGACGACTTCTTTCTCGCGCCCGAGAAAATGGCCGGCGACCTTTTCGAAGTGAGGTTCCCATTCACGACAGGGACCACACCACGTGGCCCAAAAATTCAGTACCAGAACTTTGCCTTTGGCGTCGGCCAAGGCAAATGCGGGCCCATCCGGCGCCTTGCGAAGTACGAATTCCATGGGGTCCTTCAGCCCTTTGTTACGCGCAGGCTTGGGATCGATCCCAACAGTCATGGCCTCGTCGATTGCGCGCAGGACATAATCTCCCAAACCGTCTTCCGACCCGTGCGCCAGTCGCCAGACATTGCCTAATTTCTTCCGTACTTCAAGGCGCGATGCGCTGCCCTGCAAACCATCTGCCAGCGCAAAGGCCAGGGCATACTCGTGAATTGCCGTGGGAAAGTCTTTCCGGATTTCCGCCAACTCGCCCAGGCGCTCCGCGGCGGCTGAGCCCGGCGCCATTTTATAGCTGCCCTCAAAATCCCTCTGGGCGTTCTGCGGTTCGTTCAGCTTTTGAAACAGCCGTCCGCGTACCAGCAGAATCGAGGCCACATCGTGTTGTTTGTCTTTTTCGAATTGCTCGCCTGACTTTCGCGGCGATTTGTCCTTCACGGGCTCGCGGCGAATGAGATCCAACACCCGCGTGCAGTAGCTCGTTGCCCGCCGCCACCCAGCCGCATCGCCATACCGCTCAAGCAATTGTACCGAAAGCAGGTTGGTCGAAAGATCCCCGGGATCCAGCGCCACCATTCGCTCCGCATACTCCATTGCCGTCGAAAACTCCCGAAGCTGCAGGCTCGATTCCACAATCGCCCGGTAAATCTGCGGTCGTTGCGAAGATTGCGGGTACTTCTTCAGGAAATCCATCAGATTGTGCATCAGCGCCGCGCGATCGTTGCTCGCCCGCTCGATCGCCTTCTGCAAATCTTGTTCCTCAAGCGCCGCCGCCGCGGCAGCGGCAGTCTGCTTGCTACCGCTCTTCGTGCTCGGCGCAGCCGCGGGCGGATCTTGCCCTGCCTCCGGCTTCTCCTGCGCCCACCCGCACGCCGTGCTAGTCCAGGCAAGCACACCAATTCCCAGAATCATTCCCACCGGTTTTATTAGAAAAGAATTCACTACGCCATTGTACAAGGGAATCTAACCTGTAGCGGCCACCCTGTAGCATAGGCTTCAGCCTGTGTTCTTGGGTTTTCCGATTCCCGTAGGGGCCGGGATTGCCCGACCCTCTTGGGTTTTCCGTCCGTGTAGGAGCGGCTTTACGCCGCCTTCCCAGGCCGGCTGTCGTTGATCACAAACTAACCCCTCACGACCCGCTCGAAACATTCACACTTCCCGAAACCGTATGCACTTCCACCCGCCCCGCCGAATTTCCGATATGCGCCCGCAGCGAATGCTTGTTCTGCTCTTCCAATATCACCGGAATGCTCGTCCGGATATCTCCCGAAGTCGATTCCGCTGAAAGCAGAAAACTCGCATCCCGCGGCACGCGCAACTCCACCGAACCCGAAATCGTCTTCAACTCCCACAACCTGCTCGCCCCCGGATTTCCGGAGACCTGGATGGACCCGGAAATCGCGTGCACCTTCACATCGTTGTTCGCGCCAATCACTTCAATCGACCCGCTAGCCGTCGACGCATCCACGCGGTCGCCCGCGCGTTCAATCCTGATGGATCCCGAAGCCGCAGTAACTTTCACCTCGCCCTTCACATCCGCCGTCCGCGTATCCCCCGAAGCGCTCGAAACGCGCAACCATCCGCCAATCCCGGACACATCAATCGAGCCGCTCGCAGCATTCAGTTGCGCGTCACGCTCCACTCGATACACGTGCACATATCCCGACGCTGAACTCGCCTTCACCGGCCCCTTCACGTTATCAATCGTAATCCCGCCCGAGGCCACGCCCGCGTCAATCTCCGTGTCGTGTGGAACTTCCACCTGGTATTCAATCGAAACATTCTTCAGCCACGAGGAATTCTTTCCGATGCGTATTGTGCTTCCGCTCTGTTCCAGCGGAGGATTCGCGGCTACTTCTTCAACGCTTTTCGCCCCGCTCCCAAACAACGACCAGCCCCCCGGTGAAACCTTTCCATGCACGTGCACCGAGCCGTCCGCGCTTCCCCGGATCTCCACACTTCCCGACCCGTTGCTCAACTCAATCCGCACCGGCGAAGTCACCGTAAAAGTCTTGTCGAAGGTGGCAGTCTCCGACGCAACCGCGGGCAGGGCAAATGCCGCAAGCGCCGTAAACAAAATTGTTTTGGAAAGGATAGTTGCGTGGCGTGTATTCATCAGCTCATAGCTCCCGGAATCCAGGTTTTTCCCGGTTCCCAAGCCCCCAAGTACTCTTGCTTCTGGTACCCTCACCTTCTGGTATCAGATACGCACTTTCGGTTCAGGATGTTCCGGCTGCTTTCGTCAACCCCTCATTCAGCGACCCCTGCCGGTAACCCTCTAAATCTAAAGCCACATATGTGAATCCAGCGGCTTTCAATGCCTGCGCGATCGCGGCTGCCATCTTGGGCTCCAGCCCCCGTTGCAGCTCATCCTGGGCCAATTCCACCCGTGCCAGCTTGTCGTGCAGCCGCACCCGGAACTGCCGGAATCCCAACCCTCGCAGCGCCGCCTCGCCCCGCTCCACCAGCGAAAGCCGCTCCGCCGTAACTTCCGTCCCGTACGGCAACCGCGAAGACAAGCATGCCGACGCCGGCCGGTCCCAGCAGGGAAGTCCCGCCCGTCTTGCCAGCAACCGAATCTCTTCCTTGTGCAGTTTCGCCTCCAGCAGCGGAGTCAACACCTGGTGCTCCGCTGCCGCCCGGTGCCCCGGCCGAAAATCCGAAGTGTCGTCCGCGTTCACTCCGTACGCCACCGCAGCAAAGCCGCGCTCTTTCGCCAAGCCATCCAGCACATTAAAAAGTTCGTCCTTGCAGTAGTAACACCGGTCCGCCGCATTCGCCTGGTACGCCGGATTCTCCAGTTCATGCGTCTCCACAAATTCGTGCCGCACTCCCGTAGCCTTCAAAAAAATCTCCGCCTGATCCCGGTCATAAGTCGAGTAACTCTCCGAAAGCGCCGTAATCGACAGCGCCCTCTCCCCCAGCGCCCGATGCGCCGCCCAAGCCAGATAAGCCGAATCCGTCCCCCCCGAAAGCGCTACAATCACCGAACGCAACTCCCCCAATCGCGCCAAAAGCCCGCGCTCCTTCTCCTCGGCCCCGTCGACCGATCCCTCTCCCACCCGTATATTTACCAGACTACTCATCTCACTCCCTCTTCAATTCTTTCTTATCTCTGTGACCTCTGTGAAACCTCTGTGCCCTCTGTGTGAACTCTTTCTTTTTCTTTCTTACTCACTTGAAATCCAACAACACTTCCACCGTCCGCTTCTCCTCATCCGTCTGCAAAAAATGACCCACGGTATCGTAATGCACCGGCAACTCCTTGAAAATCGTTTCCCGGTGCGAATCCAGCCGGATCAGAAAATCCTCAAACACCTTCTTGTCGAACACATCCCCCGGCTTCAAGCTCCACGCTTCCTGAATCATCCGCTCTCCCGCCAGCGACATCCCCGAGATCGTCATCGATCCATAACGAAAAATCGGCCCTTCCACAATCGATACCTCATACGAAGTCGTATGCGCCACATCATCGTACGCCGCCACCGGCGTCACCCTCGCTTCCAGATATCCCCGCTGCCCATACTCCTCGCGCACCCGCTCCCATCCCCCTTCAATCGCCTGCCCATTCGCCACATCGCCGGCCTTCATTCCCAGCGCGTTCGTCAGCGTGATCGACGAAATCGCCGCGTTCCCCTTCCACTCCACCCCTTTCCATCGATAAATCGCCCCCGGCACGCACGGCACATACACCGGTATCTCCTCCTCCAGTTTCTGCTGGTTCGGGTTTCCCGATAGCCGCACTTCCGCCGGCCCGATCTTCGCCTGCAAAAACCCCTGCTGTTGGTAGATCGGCCGGATCTGCTCCGCCAGAAAAACATTGATCGTCATCCGCGAATATGGCTTCCCGGCAATCTCTCCGATGTGCGCGCGCACCACCCGGTCTTCCGTCAGCTTTGGATCGCTGAACTCCAGTTTGGAAATCTTCAGCGCCGGCCCCTCCACCGTGAATTGCTGTTCCGATCCCTCCGACAATGGGCTCAGGACCACTTGGTGCGTAATCTCCACCTGCGGGTCACGCGCCGCCACAAACGCTTTCAGCACCGCCGCCGCGCGTTCCACCACTTGCCCAGCTTGCGGTAGGTGCCCGTCGTAAAACGGCAGCTCCTTCCGTACTGCGTCGTTCAATTCCGAATCCGAATACCAGGGGAAATTGTCGTAGGAGACCGGCAACCGCTGATTCTCTTCGACGTGAAACGTCACCACCAGGCTGTCGTTGTGCGTGTCATACTTGAAATTCACTTTCGCAAACAATCCCGTGCGCACCAGCGCGTCGCCTGCGTCCTGCAATTCCTTGCGTCCCACCTGCGCTCCCCGCGCCAGCCCCGTCAGGGAAGCGATCTGTTCTTCCGCAAGATGTTTTTGCCCCTCCACGCGCACTTCGCGCAGAGTCGCCGTCTGTGCATGGACCAGGGGAGAAACAAGGAAGGCAAACAAAATAGCAAAAAAGAGAGGCGCCCGGCTAATCCGCATACGCCCATTCTAGCTGAATTTCCGCCCGCGACGCGAAGCGCAGCTAAGAGCCACGCGGTGGACAAGGCCTTGGGAGTGGGATTTCAACACACACACAGACCCACACACCCAGATACACCCACAGCAACGCAGAGGTGTCATCCCGAACACGCGCCTTTTGCGTGTGAGGGATCTGCTTTTCGCTCTTTAGCCACCATCGATCAAGGATTGCAACAGCCAGACATCCTGCCCGGTTCGCTTATTCCACCGTCACCGATTTCGCCAGGTTCCGCGGCTGATCAACGTCGCACCCGCGCCGCACCGCGATGTGATACGCCAACAGTTGCAGCGGAATAATCTCCAGCAGCGGCGAAAGCAGGTCCGGCGCCGCCGGCAACTCGATAATGTGGTCCGAAGCCTCTCGCGCCAGGTGGTCGCCCGAAGTCACCACGGAAATCACGATGCCGTCGCGCGCCTTCACCTCTTTAATGTTCGACACACTCTTTTCATAAAGCGTCATCGAAGCCGGATCGGTCTCATCCCTCGTCGCCAGCACCACCACGGGCAAATTCTCGTCAATCAGCGCATTCGGCCCGTGCTTCATTTCGCCCGAGGGATATCCCTCCGCGTGAATGTAGGAAATCTCTTTCAGCTTCAACGCGCCTTCCAGCGCAATCGGATAGTGAATCCCGCGCCCCAGATAAAGAAAATCCGACTGCCGGAAGTATTGCCGCGCCAGCGTCTCGTAAAACCCAGTTTCTTCCGCCTGCAGAATCGTCTCCATCTTATGCGGAATCCGCGTGAACTCCAGCATCAGCTTCCGCGCCGCATCGGCCGCCATCTTTTCACGCACCTGCCCCAGGTACGACGCCAGCAGCACCAGCGCCGCCAGTTGCGCCGTAAACGCCTTCGTCGAGGCCACGCCAATCTCCGGCCCCGCATGCGTCAAAATCGTTCCCGCGGCCTCGCGCGTAATCATCGATCCCTTCACGTTGCAGATCGCCAGGCTCGGCGACCCCTTCTGCTTCGCCTCGCGCTGCGCCGCCAGTGTATCCGCCGTCTCACCCGACTGGCTGATGCACACCGTCAGCGTCCGCGAATCAATAATCGGGTCGCGATACCGGAATTCGCTGCCGTAGTCCACTTCCACCGGCAGCCGCGCCAGCCGCTCGATCATGAACTTCCCGGCCAACCCCGCGTGCCAACTCGTCCCGCAAGCGACGATGCGCACATTCTGGAATTCCCGGAACGCCTTCTCCGTGATCGCCATCTCATCCAGAAAAACTTTTCCCGTTTCTTGCGAAATCCGCCCCAGCATCGTGTCCCGCACGGCCCGCGGCTGCTCGAAAATCTCCTTCTGCATGAAGTGCTTGTAGCCGCCCTTTTCCGCCATGATCGGGTCCCACGTCACCGTGTGCGCCGGTCGGTCCACCGGATTCCCGTCCAGGTCCGTCACCCGCACTCCATCGCGGCTCAGCACCGCCACGTCGCCGTCCGCCAGAAAGAAAATGTTACGCGTGTGCTCCAGCAAGGCCGGAATGTCGCTGGCTACAAAATATTCCCCGTCGCCCAACCCGATCACCGAAGGAGGCCCAATCCGCGCCGCAATCAATTTCTGCGGATCCTTCGCCGACAAAAACACCAGCGAATAAATTCCTCGTAAATCCTTCAGCGTCTTCCGCACTGCCTCTTCGAACGGCAAATCCTTCGCGTACTTCTCCACCAGGTGCGCCACAATCTCCGTGTCCGTCTCGGTCACGAACTTGTGACCCTCGCGCTGCAACTTCTCCTTCAGTTCCAGGTAATTCTCGATAATCCCGTTGTGCACCACCACGTACTGTCCCGTGCAATCCCGGTGCGGGTGCGCGTTTTCTTCCGTCGGCCTCCCGTGCGTAGCCCAGCGCGTGTGCCCGATCCCGTACGTCCCCTCGATCGGCGATTCCTTCAGCACCTCTTCCAGGTTTTTCAGTTTTCCCGGTGCCCGTCGGATCTCAATCTTCCCCGCGCCGTTCACCACGGCTATCCCGGCGGAATCATAGCCGCGGTATTCCAGCTTCCGCAGCCCCTCGATAATCACGGGGACCACCTTCTTGGGCCCGATATAACCGACAATTCCGCACATGCGGCAGTCTCCTTGAATTTGCACGTTTAGGGTAACACGCGCATTCCCGCGGGCGTATGGAATGCAGCAACGCAGTTGCCAAACTAACGCTGGTTGGGCACGTTTTCTGGCCGTTGCAACTCGAAGGTGTTCAGCTTCCGATTGGCGTCAAAATAAAAAGTTACCCGTGCCGTCACGGGCTGGATCGCTGCCATATCCTTGCGCCGGATGATCGCCACAATTGTCCCCTGCTTCTGCGCCGCCAGGATGGAATACCCGTGATTGTCCAAATAAAGGACAACCTTTTCTTCCGGCGTCCGCCGCGGAAGCTCCTGTTCCAGCATCGATTGAATTGGCTTCAGTTGCGGGTCGTCGGTTCGCCCCGCTCCGCCGCACCCGGCCAATGCCAGTGCAATTAATAGACCACGCCGCCTTCCGCGGCACGGCGAAATTGTTCTTTGAAAAAATTGGAAGCCCAGCGGCATGCGAACAGCTCTTATTCCACTATCTCGAAGCGAAACTCTTCAATCACCGGGTTGGCCAGCACTTCCTTCGAAATCCGCTCCACTTGGGCCTGCGCTTCGTCGCGGTTCCAGCCATCCAGGTTCAGCACAAAAAATTTCCCCTGCCGCACATCCGACACCTGCTCGTATCCCAGGCTCGCCAGCGCATGGTGAATCGTCTTTCCCTGCGGATCCAGCACCGTCCGCTTCGGCATTACCCATACATGTGCTTTCATGCCCATCAGTATATCAATTCACTCCCAGCTTTGTAGGGGAGGGGCTTGCCCCTCCCTCTTGCTTTTCTCTTGTTCCCGTAGGGCCCACCTTCTGAGGCGGGCCGCTCTCGCTCCCGTACTATCACAAACTCCTGCCGACCTCCCCAAACGCAAACCGAAACCCATTCTCCACCACGTCCGCCAACTCCTCCTCCGTCAACCCCGTCCCCCACGCATTCCGATACTCCTCCTCCAACGACGTATGAAACATCGCTGGATCATCCGTCGCCAGCGTCACCGCCACCCCGCGCCGCACAATCTCCGCCAAAGGATGCTCCTCCATCGCCGCCGCGCTTTTCCCCAACTGCACGCCTAGCGCCCCCGTCCGCAAATTGCTCTCCGGGCAAATCTCCAGCGGTATCCTTCTCTCTGCCAGCTCCTCCATCAACGCCACATCCCGAATCGCCGCAATCCCGTGCCCGATCCGCTCCACTCCCAAAATCTCAATCGCCTCGCGTATCTTCTCCGGACCGCCAATCTCCCCCGCATGTATCAACCGGTGAAATCCATACTCCTCAGCCCGCTCGTACACACCTCGAAATTCCCCCGCCGGCAAACTCAACTCGTCTCCCCCAATTCCAAACGCCACAATCCGTCGCGAAGCGCACCGCCGCGCTGCCTGCACCACGCGCATCGCCGCTTCCGCCCCAAACTGCCGCACCGCGTCGAAAATCCAGTTCAGCCGCAATCCCCGCTTCTCAAACGGCTCCGTCGCCGCCACAATCGCCGCAAAATTCGCTTCTGGCTGCTGCTGCCGCAAAAACATCACGCCCACCGAAAGCGTCACCTCCGCGTACACCACCTTCTGCTCGATCAACTGCTCCGCCAGATCCTCTGCAATCAGCGCAAAATCTCCCGGCCCCCGCACAAACGACGTCACCCACTTGAACGCATCCAGAAATCCCGCGAAATCCGTGTACGCATACCGCCGCCGCACCTCCTCTTCCGTCAACTTCACGCCATGCCGCGCCGCCAGCGCGCTCGCAATCGCCGGACGGATCGAGCCCTCCAGATGCACATGCAACTCCGCCTTGGGAAGGGAAGCAACGCGTTCGG
>Ga0210389_10000261_pt1 | contig 53500 bp, 41 predicted proteins | sample IncBWH28OmetaG_FD_160127 | JGI IMG/M metagenome (GOLD analysis project Ga0210389, IMG submission 160127) | Forest soil microbial communities from Barre Woods Harvard Forest LTER site, Petersham, Massachusetts, United States - Inc-BW-H-28-O ... | reverse complement strand
GCTGCCATTGACCTGCCGGGCACGCTGCAGGGAATCAACGAGGCCACGGTTTATGCCCGCAGCAACGGCTATATCCTGCGCTGGAGCAAGGACATTGGCAGCTCGGTGAAGAAGGGCGAGCTGTTGGCGGAAATCACCGCACCGGAGATCGACCAGGAACTGTCGCAGGCGATCGCCGCGCAGCAGCAGGCAGCCTCCAGCGAGGGCCTCGCGAAAAGCACTGCCGAGCGCTGGCGAAACTTGCGCGAAAAAGACGCCGTGACGCAACAGGATCTCGATGAGAGGCAGAGCACTTATCTGCAGGCGCAGGCCAACCTCGCTTCCGCCGAGGCCAATACGCATAGGCTGCGGAATTTGCAGGGTTTCAATAAGGTGGTCGCGCCATTCGATGGCGTCGTAACCAGCCGCAATATCGATGTAGGCGATTTGGTGGATGCTGGAAACGGCGGGGTGGGCAAGGCGCTGTTCAGGGTGGCGCAGATCGATCCCCTGCGGCTCTATGTGTTCGTGCCGCAAGTCTATTCACAGCAGGTCAAGGTGGGAGACGCGGTGACCGTAACCTTGCCTGGCCGCCAGGGCGAGGAATACCAGGGCACCATTGCGCGCACGGCGCGGGCAATCGACACCGGCACGCGCACCATGCAAGTTGAGATCCGAGTACCCAATCCCAAGGAGGCCCTGATCGCCGGCGCCTACGTGCAGGTGAATTTGCCGATCAAGCAAGATGGGGAAGCGCTGCTCATTCCGATCAATGTGCTGCTATTCCGGCCCGACGGTCCGCGGGTTGCAACGGTCGATCCGCAGGGGCGCGTGCGATTGGCCCCGGTCAAGCTCGGCACGGATTTCGGCAGCAGCGTTGCGGTTTTGGACGGCCTCAAAGCCGAGGATCGGATGGTACTGAATCCAGCCGATTCGCTGGCGGACGGCGACATCGTGACACTTCGATGATGGTGAATTGCGCCGTGCGCGATGCCGTGCTTGCGATCGCCGTCGCGGCGCTGATCGCGGGCTGTGCGGTCGGACCGGACTATCACCGGCCGTCCGCCGAGGTGGCGCCGTCATGGCGACCTGAGGCGCCCTGGCATGAGGCAGCGCCCGGCGATACGGCGCTCAAGGGCAATTGGTGGGAGCTGTTCCAGGATCCGGCACTCAATCCGCTGGTCGAGAAGGCCTTGGTCAGCAACCAGAATCTGCGTGTCGCGGACGCCCGTCTGCAACAGTCGCGCGATCAGCTCACCATCGCGCGATCGGCACTGTTTCCTGCGGTGGAACTCTCCGGGTCGGCCTTGCGTGCCAAGGATTCCGCCAATCGCCCCCTGGCGGCCTACAACCAGCCCAACCAGTCGACCGTGCAAAACGATTTTCGGCTCGGCCCGTCGGTTAACTATGAATTGGACCTATTCGGACGGGTACGACGGGAAGTGGAGGGTGCGCGTGCGAGCGCGGAGCAGGCTGAAGCGGATTTCGAGAACACGAGGCTGATCTTGATGGCCACGCTCGCGTCCGACTATTTCTCCTTGCGGGAGGTCGACGCCGAAATGGAGGTGGTGCGCCGCAGTTTGGACTTGCAGCGGGACGCCCTGAAATTCGTGTCTGCCAGGCATGATTTAGGATTCGCAACCGGACTTGATTTGGCGCAGCAACAGGCGCTGCTGGATTCCAGCGCCACGCAGCTCGAACTCCTGCAGAACCAGCGTGCACAGTTCGAGCATGCCATCGCGACCCTGGTCGGCACGCCTGCTCCGAGTTTCACGCTGACGCCCTCGGCCTCGACACCGCCGCTGCCGGCGGTGCCGCTGGGGCTGCCCTCCGATCTATTGCAACGCCGCCCGGATGTCGCTTCCGCGGAGCGCGCGATGGCGGCGGCCAATGCTCGTATTGGCGTGGCGCGAGCCGCGTACTTTCCGAGCATCGATCTCGCGCCGGGATTCGGCGTCCCGAGCGTCGGCTGGGAAAGTAACGCGCTGGCGAGCCTGTTCACGGCGCCCAGCCGGCTGTGGTCCATCGGGCTTTCCGCGTCGCAGACCCTGTTTGACGCCGGAAAAACGCGCGCCGAGGTGCGTTTCGCGGATGCTGACTACACGGCCGCCGTGGCCGCGTACCGGCAAACGGTGTTGACGGCGATGGAAGAGGTGGAGAACGGCATCAGCGGATTGGCGTCGCTGGAACGCGCGGAGATTCAGGCTACCGCCAGTGTGCGCAGCGCCCAACGCGCATTCGATATCGCCAGCGAGCGCTACAAAGGCGGCGTCGATACCTATCTTGACGTCATCACCGCGGAGCAAACTCTGCTGACGAACGAGCTTCAAGCCGTGCAGATTCAGGGGCAACAATTCACCACGGCGGTGTTTTTGGTGAAGGCGCTGGGCGGCGGTTGGAATCCCGCAGTGGCGAGGGTTTCCCTCGGAAACTAGATCTTGACCCGTGCTGGCTTGTGCAGACTGTCGATGGCTGTGGCGGGCGAGATGGCGTTCGATTGCACGAAGTCCACCCCAAGAGCGGTCAACCATTCCTGCTCCGCTGCCGTATCGATGCGCTTGGCCACTGTGTGCATGCCAAGTACGCGGGCCATCTGCACGACCGCGGTGATGGCCGCCTGGGACACCTTGTCGGTGCGCATTTTCGAGGTGAGATCGGAGGCCAGTTTCACGTAGCGTACGCCGGGCAATCGCAGCAGATCGAAGCACTCGGTTCGCAACGCAAAGTCATCCAGTACCAGCGGACAGCCCAAACGATGCAGCGCCGCGGCCACTGCGCCGATCTTGTCCGCGAGGGTCAGCGCGGTCGGGGCATCGATTTCGAATGCGATCGTCCCTTTGGGCAGCGAGGACTTGGCCAGGCACAGTTCGATAAATTTGATGAAATGCTCGTCGTGCAGCGCCGTCGTGGTCAGATTGACGGAGAACATGACTTCGTTTGCGTGCCATGTGTCCGGATGACGGACCAGCCAGCCGATGAGTTCCGTGACGACGCGGCGGTCGATCATGGAACCGAGGCCGTTCTCGACCGCGGCTTTCAGCATCGCGTGCGGAGCCGCGTTGGGCGAGTCTTCTGATCCCGAGCGCAGTAAAACTTCGTAGCGTTTCAGCTGGCTGCCCTTGCTCAACGGCACGAGCCGCTGTACGTGCAGCACGATGGGACTCTTGCGCATGGCGGCGTTGAGCCGATCGATCTCCGGCGGGATCCCCTTGTGTGCCTGCGGCTTTTCCGCCGGCTCCGCCGGGGACGCTTCCACCGCGACTGCGGGACGCGCCGGTGCCGCGGGGCTTGCTGTGTGCGACGGGCTTGCCGCGTGCGACGGGCTCGCGGCATGCGAGGGGCTCGCGGCGTGCGAGGGGCTCGCGGCGTGCGAGGCGCTTGCGGCGTGCGGGGTGTTCGCGGCACGACCGGGGCCCGGGGCGCGGGGCGCGCTCACGTGGCTGACATAGCTGGCCGGACGGGAGATCGTTGCGGGGTCGAGTGTGGGCGTACGGACCATGCCGCGCGAGACAATCTGCTCCAGTTGGGCTGCAATCGTTTTTGGGCCGACCGCGAGCGGCGCTGCCGGTGCGGGGCTTGCCGCGCGGGCGGGCGAGGGAGTCGCTGCGCGCAATGCCGAGGGCGCAGGGGCCGCTGCTCGCGGACTCGCAGGCGGTTCCGGGGCGGGCGCAGGTGCGCGATCCGGACGCATGCCGGCGAACTGGACCAGCGCGCGCTGCAGTTTGGGCGTCATGAGTTTTGGCGCGCCTTGCGCCACGATGCGGGTATCCATGACGATCATGATCAATCCGACAATGGCACGTCGCGCATTGACGGCACGAACCATCACAGCCGATTTTGAATCGCCTAAGTCGAAAGAAAGGATCGGTGCGGCCGCTGGATTGCTGAAGGCTTCCGCCGCTTCGCGCACTGCATTGTGCTCATCCGGTCCCATCGAACTTTCGCTCAGCCACAGAACATCGCCCGACTCGTCATGCAACGAAACGGCGTGGGTACGATTGGGTTCGACTGCCGCGCGCACTTTTTGACAGACGGCGTCAAAATCGACCAGCGGACTATCCGACTGCATCAAGGGTTTGCCCCGCTCCATAGATCCGCTACTTGAGGTGAATACCCCTATATCTACCGTACCGGCCTGCTCCTTGATGTGACCTCTTCGCCAAATCACGACAGATGGCCGCCGCACTGCAACCGGGTTTACATATCGTCGGTAAATTGGCATGCCCGCGGGCTACACTGGCCCGCTATGACCACCCAACCGCAGAACCGCCAGTTCAAGTACTACGACTTCGTGATGGCCGCATACGTCTGCGTATTGCTGTGCTCCAATCTGATCGGGCCCGCGAAAGAGACCACCGTCCAACTGCCCTTCGGCATGAGCGTGACCTTCCTAGCAGGAGTGTTGTTTTTTCCGATTTCCTATATTTTCGGCGATATCCTCACGGAAGTTTACGGCTATGGCCGCGATCGGCGCGTCGTCTGGGCGGGCTTCGGGGCCCTGGCATTCGCATCCATCATGGCGGCGGTGGTCGTGCATTTGCCGCCCTCGGCGAGATCGCTCCCCGATCAGCCGGCGGTGGCGGCAATCTTCGGCAATACGCCGCGCATCGTGGTGGCCTCGATTCTGGCTTTTCTCTGCGGCACCTTCGTCAACAGCTATGTGCTGGCAAAGATGAAGATCTGGACTCAAGGCCGTTGGCTCTGGACGCGCATCGTCGGTTCGACCTTGTGCGGCGAGCTGGTGGATTCCGTGATTTTTTATTTTCTTGCGTTCTGGGGCCGCATGCCCTTACCTCACTTGACCTTGATCATGTTTACCCAATACGCATTGAAAAGCGGTTGGGAAATCGTGGCGACTCCCTTGACCTATCGGGTCGTCGCGTTCCTCAAGAAGGCTGAAAAAGAGGATTACTACGACATCGGCACCAACTTCACGCCCTTCTCGCTGAAGGCCTGAGCTTCAGGCTTCACTGCGGCAATTTAAGCCCTTGGGGATTGTGAGCGCTGCTGCAATTCAGCGGCGCGTTGCCATGATTTGCCACGACCACCGCCCGTGATTGCCCGAAAGCCGGACTGTAATGGCCTCCATGGGGCGGCGGTCGCCGCCTCTTTAGGGCGAGGAGCGAGGAGATGGTCATGAGCACGCGATATTCCAAGTATTCAAAGTGGATGTGGACGATGGGGTTGATGGGCGTCAGCGCCGCCGCGTTCGCCGGCGATGCGAAACCCCGGCCGCCGCAGGAGCCGGTCGGATTTGTCACGGGCGGAGTGATCGGGGCCTTCGCGGCAGGTCCGATTGGTGCGGTCGTTGGCGCGGGGCTCGGTACTTGGCTCGGCAATCGAGTGCATCGGGCGAGCGACGCCAAGAAGGCTGAGGTACAGGTAGCCGCGCTGGAAAGCGACAAATCGCAGCTGGAGAGCGATAAATCGCAGCTGCAGACCGAGAAATCGACGCTGCTGAGCGAGAAGAGTCAGTTGGCGGAAACCAACCAGGCCTTGAGCGCCAAGCTCGATGATCTCTCGCAAAAGGTGCAAATGGTCCAAAGCGCCAAAGAGGACGCCTCTGCGGTCCTGGACGGGCTGCAGGGCGATGTCTTGTTCCGCACGGGCAGCGCGGAGATCAACGCCGACATCGCGCATCAGATTCAAGTGCTGGCGCAGGCCGTATCGAAGTCCCCTGAGCTGAAAATTCGAGTCGATGGCTATGCCGATCCGCGCGGTACGGTCGACACCAATATGAAGCTCTCGCAGGACCGAGCCAACGCAGTGCGCGACCTGCTGCTGGCCTCGGGAGTGAGCGATGCAGCGCTCGAAGTCAACGCCTATGGCAAGAGCCAAAGCACTGCGGAGGACAGCGATGGCTATGCAATGGAGCGGCGCGTGCGCTTGACATTGCAGATGGAGTCCGGCGCCGCCGTAGCCCAAGTGGGCAAGAATGACGCGCCGCTTGACCAGACTGACTGTTGGTGAAAACCGGTTCGATTTGCCGCGGCCCGGAGCAGGACGCTTCGGGCCGCACTTGTTTCCGCGCGCGCCATCAGCCTACGATAGCGCATGAGCGCACCGCCCAAGATCGTGGTCCTTGATCGATATCAGACCGGCGAGTCTGCAAATCCGTCGCATGAAAATATTCTCGCCGGCATCCCGCGCACGCGCGTATCGAATCAATACAATGCGAGGGGCGAGTTTTTTTGCGGCATCTGGACGAGCACCGCCGGCAAATGGCGCGTTCGCTACACCGAACACGAGTTCTGCGTGATCATCGAAGGCCGCGTGCGCATCGAATCGGTCACGGGGGAGAAGCACGAGCTGAAGGCGGGGGACGCCTTTGTCGTGCCCGCCGGGTTCGAGGGCGTCTGGGAAGTCAGTGAACCCTGCAAAAAGTGGTACGCGATTTTCGAACCGAAAACCTGAGTACTCCGAACGCCCGGCGAATCAATCGGTCTCGCGAAGCACCGCGCCCAAGGTTTCGACGATGCGTTCGATTTGTTTGGTCTCGATCACCAGGGGCGGCGCCATGGCGATGGTATCGCCCGTCTGACGCACCATGACACCCCGCTCGAAGCACTTGAGGAACACGTCAAAGCCGCGTGCGCCGGGCTTGCCCTGGCGCGGCTCCAATTCCACGGCGCCGATCAGGCCGTAGTTGCGTATGTCGATGACATGCGGCAGGCCGCGAAGCGAGTGCACGGCGTTTTCCCACGGCGCACTCAATGTAGCCGCGCGCGTCAGCAGGCCTTCTTTTGCATAGATATCCTGGGTTGCCAGCGCAGCGGCGCATGCCACCGGGTGCGCCGAGTAGGTATAGCCGTGAAACAGCTCAATCGTATTCTCGGGACCCTGCATGAATGCGTCATAGATTTTCCGCTGCGAAAAGACCGCGCCCATGGGTATGGCGCCGTTCGTCAATCCCTTCGCGGTGGTGATCAGGTCGGGCGTCACCTCAAATGCCAGCGCGGCGAAGGGTTTGCCGACGCGGCCAAAGCCGGTGATGACTTCATCGAAAATCAACAGTATGTCGTGCTTGTCGCAGATTTCACGCAGCCGCTTCAGGTAACCCGCCGGCGGCAGCACCACCCCGGCCGAGCCGGCGACGGGCTCCACGATGACCGCGGCGATCGTCGAAGCATCATGCAGCGCGACGAGCCGTTCCAGTTCATTCGCCAGATGCGCGCCCCACTGCGGAATTCCACGCGAAAACGCGTTGTGCTCAAGGTCCAGGGTATGCGGCAGGTGATCCACGCCCGGCAGCATCGACGAGCCGAAGAACTTGCGGTTGTTGACCATGCCGCCGACCGACATCCCGCCAAAGCCCACGCCGTGATAACCCTTTTCGCGGCCGATCAATCGCGTGCGTTGTCCGGCGCCGCGTGCGCGATGGTAGGCGACCGCGATTTTCAGTGCGGTATCCACGGACTCCGAGCCCGAATTGGTGAAGAAGATTCGATCCAGCCCCGGGGGCGCAATTTTTGCGAGGCGGTTCGCCAGTTCGAAAGCGATCGGATGACCCATTTGGAAAGTCGGCGCAAATTCCATGGTCTCGAGTTGCTTCGTGACCGCCTCGGTGATCTCGCGCCGCCCATGCCCCGCATTCACGCACCACAGTCCCGCGACGCCGTCGAGCACCTCGCGACCATCCGCAGTCGTGTAATACATGCCCTTGGCACGCGCCAAAAGCCTCGGGTTCGCCTTGAATTGTCGATTGGCCGTAAACGGCATCCAAAAAGCGTCGAGTTCGGGATTCGTCAGGGCGGGAGTGAGGCGGGCATTCATGGCTTGGGTCCTGTGGAAGGCGGCGGCCCAATGATAAGGAAAATCAACACTAAGCTCAATTTTAACCCTACTGCGCCCGATTCCGTCTATTATAATAGACAGTGTGAGCATTGACGTAGGCACCCATCTGAAGGCCGTGCGGCAAATGTATGGTCTATCGCAGCGCGAATTGGCCAAGCGCGCGGGCGTGACGAATGGATTGATTTCCCTGATCGAACAAAATCGGGTGAGTCCTTCGGTCAGTTCGCTCAAGAAAGTGCTCGATGGCATCCCGATGGCGCTCGCCGATTTCTTCACGTTGGATCTGGGCGGCAAGCCGCAGGTTTTTTTTCCGCGCGAGGAACTCGCGAACATCGGTTCCGCCAGCGTCGAGCTGCGCCTGGTCGGCGGCCGCCTGGCCCAGCGCAGCATGTCGATCCTGCATGAGCGCTACGCGGCGAACGCGGATACGGGCGAGGAAATGCTGACGCACCCTGGGGAAGAAGGCGGCGTCGTCATGAAAGGAAAGATCGAAGTGACCGTCGGCGGCGAATCGCGCATCTTGGGCGCGGGCGACGCCTACTACTTCAAGAGTTCCCTGCCGCACCGTTTTCGCAACCTCGGGCGTGAGGAATGCGAAATCGTCAGCGCGAGCTCGCCGCCCACTTTTTAGGCGCTGGCGCGGCGACCCGAAGGGCGAGGTGCGCAGTACCTAGTAATTTACGCGGCGGCAGCGACCCCGTCCGACAATTGAAATCCTTAAGATCGGGTAGCATAGAGGTTCTATGGGCACGGTAACGGTGGCGGCCACGCAAATGGCCTGCAGTTGGGATCGCGACGCCAATGTGGCGCGCGCGGAGAAACTCGTGCGCGAGGCAGCGGCGAAGGGCGCGCAGGTGATCCTGCTGCAGGAATTGTTCGAGACGCCGTACTTTTGCAAGGATCACATTGCCCGGCATCTGGAACTCGCCTTGCCGCTCGAAGGCCATCCGGCGGTCGAGCACTTCCGCAACGTCGCGCGCGAGCTCGGTGTGGTATTGCCGATCAGCGTGTTCGAGCGTGCCAACAATGCATTTTACAATTCGATCGCGGTCATCGATGCCGATGGCTCGGTCCTCGGCAGCTACCGCAAATCGCACATTCCAGAAGGTCCGGGTTATCACGAAAAATTCTACTTCTCTCCGGGCGACACCGGCTTCAAGGTATTCGCCACGCGTTACGCGAAGTTGGGCGTCGCGATCTGCTGGGATCAATGGTTTCCCGAAGCGGCGCGATCGATGGCGCTCATGGGCGCCGAGATCCTGCTCTACCCGACGGCCATCGGTTCGGAACCCCAGGATGCCAGCATCGATTCCAGCGGCCACTGGCAGCGCACCATGCAGGGCCACGCGGCGGCGAATGTCATGCCGGTGGTGGCTTCGAATCGCATCGGCACCGAAAAGGGCGAAAAGTACACCATGACATTCTACGGCTCTTCCTTTATCGCGTCCCCCACGGGTGAGAAGCTCGCGGAAGCTGACCGGGAAAGCGAATCGGTGCTGAGCGCCTCGTTCGATTTGGACGAGGTGCGCCGCTATCGGCAGGCGTGGGGCGTGTTCCGCGACCGGCGTCCGGATCTTTACTACCCCTTGCTGTCGCTTGATGGACGCGGCTGACACTCTCGCATTCGTCGATTTGGAAACGACGGGTGGAAATCCCGCCTACGATCGAATCACAGAAATCGGCATCGTCCGGGTGCGCAACGGTGAGCTCGCCGAGGAGTGGAGCTCGCTGGTCAATCCGGAGTGTCCGATATCACCCTACATCGAGGCCTTCACCGGCATCAGCAGCGAAATGGTCGCCGATGCGCCGCTGTTTGCGGATATCGCCGCGACGGTCTTCGAGAAGCTGCGCGGCGCGGTATTCATCGCGCATAACGCCCGCTTTGACCATTCGTTCCTGCGCAGCGAGTTTCGCAAAGTCGGCTTAGGCTTCTCCCCCGAGGCGCTATGCACGGTCAAATTGTCGCGTCGCCTATTCCCCGAGCACGTGCGGCACAACTTGGACGCCGTGATTGAACGCCATTCCTTGAGCTGCAGCGCCCGACATCGCGCGCTCGGGGATGCCAGGGTGTTGCGCGACTTATGGAGCAAGTTGCAGAGCGAAATTCCCGCGGATGTCTTTGCCGCCGCGGCCGCCCACGCGGCATTGACCCACCCGAAGCTGCCGGCGCAGCTGCCGGCCGGACTGGCCGACGAGTTGCCGGAATCGCCCGGCGTCTATCGTTTCTATGGTGCGGACGGGACGCTCTTGTACATCGGCAGGAGCAACTCGCTGCGAGGCAAGATTTTGTCTCAGCTTGGCAGTCCGCATACCGGTTCACGCGAATTCGCCGCGCAGGTGCACCGCGTCGACTGGATGCAGACGGCCGGCGAGCTGGGCGCGATGTTGCTCGAGTCGGAATGGATCAAGTCGCAGCAGCCGCGCCACAACCGTCACCCGCGCGGCAGCACAGAATCGGTGACCTTACGGCAGCCCGATGCGTCAGGGCGCGTGCGCATACAACGCATTGACACGCTGGAACCTGAGGATCTCGCCCAGAGTTTCGGCGTGTTTCACTCGGAAAAAGACGCGCGCAAGGCCCTGACCGACATCGCCCGCGCGCAGCAGCTGTGCCTGAAAGTGCTGGGTCTCGAAGCGAGCGAAGGGTCGTGTTTTGCGCTGCAAGTCGGAAAATGCCGAGGTGCCTGCGCCGGCAAGGAGCCGCTGATCCTGCACGCGATGCGGCTGCAAATGGCGCTGTCGGCTTTGAAAATCAAAAGCTGGCCGTTCCCCGGACGCATCGCGCTGCGCGAGCGTGCAACCGGCGCGTTCTTGCCGGATGGAACGCGCGGTGGCGAGTTCCATGTGCTGGATCGTTGGACGTATCTGGGATCCGCCCGCTCCGAAGAGGAACTCGCGGCCTTGGGTTCGCGCGATCTCCATCCGGGATTCAACGTCGATGTCTACAAGATACTGCAGCGCTATTTTTCGAATCATCCCGACCTCGACTGGCATGACTTGCGCGCCTATAAAACTGCCGGCGTGCATTGAGCGTGACCGACAATGTTCGCTATTGGGTGGCGACCGCGCCGGTGGGTGCCGCCTCGGTGTTGGCCGAAGAACTCGCGCAGTTTGGCGCCGAGCACATTCGTGAGCGTAGCCACGATGTGAAATTTCAGGGCACGCTGGAGGTGGGGTACCGCTCGTGTTTGTGGTCGCGTACCGCCACCCGGGTGCTGCTCAGCCTGGGATCGATCGATGCCGCCAGTTCGAAGAGCATCTATGAGGCCCTGAAGCGCATGGATTGGCGCGAGCACCTCGCGCCGGGCGCGACGCTGGCGTGCGATTGCAGCGGCGGCAATGAAGCCATCCGGCATACGATTTACGGATCGCAGCTTCTCAAGGATGCGGTTTGCGACCAGCTGCGCGAGTCCACCGGCGAGCGGCCGAACATCCAACCGGAGCGCCCGGACGTGCTGCTGCACTTGCATGTCGAGGGACCCACGGCATTGGTGTCGGTGGACTTTTCCGGTGAAAGTCTGCATCGGCGCGGCTACCGCAGCGAAGGCGGCCGCGCACCGCTCAAGGAAAACGTGGCCGCCGCCGTGTTGCTGCGCGCCGGCTGGCCACAGATTGCCGAACAGGGCGGAACGCTGCTAGATCCGATGTGCGGGTCGGGGACGTTTCTGACCGAGGGCGCTCTGATCGCAGCGGACGCCGCACCCGCTCTCGATCGCGAGTACTTCGGATTTTTAGGCTGGCATGGCCACGACGCGGCACTCTGGGCGCGCTTGCGCGCGGAAGCCGTCGCCCGGCGTGCCGGGCGCATCGCGAGGCGCTGCATCCTAGGCTCGGACATCGACTCCGAGGCGGTGCGGATGGCCATTGCCAATTCCGCCCAAGCCGGCGTCGCAGACTGGCTGCACGTGGAAAAGCGCGCGCTCAGCGAGGTCTCCCGGCCCAGGGGCGAAAGCGGCGGCTTGATCGTCGCGAATCCCCCGTATGGCGAGCGGATCGGCGCGGAGTCCGGGCTGCCCGAGCTGTATTCAGAGTTGGGCTCAATCCTGCGCGATCGCTTTCAGGGCTGGCAGGCGGCGATTCTCACGGGCAATCCGCCGCTGGCACGCAACTTGGGAATTTACGCCAAGCGCACGCATCGCGTGTTCAACGGCACCATCGAGTGTCGGCTGCTGCGCTTCGAGCTCAACGAAGCGAGCGCCCAACGCCCTCAAGAGGAGGTGCGTGCGGATTGGTCGAGCCGGCCCGGGGCGCAAATGTTCGCCAACCGATTGCGCAAAAATCTGCAGCGTTTGGATCCCTGGGCCGAGCGCGAGCAGATCGACTGCTTTCGCGTCTACGACGCGGACATGCCTGAATACGCCTTCGCCATCGATTTGTACGGACGCGGATCCCGGCATGTCTACCTGCAGGAGTATGCCGCGCCTAAATCCGTCAATCAGGAGGGCGCCCGTGAACGCCGCCGCGAGGCACTGGCGGTGCTGCCGGAGGTGCTGGCAGTACCGCTGCCGCAGGTGCATACGCGTGTGCGCAAACCGCAGAAGGGCGCCGAGCAGTACGAGAAGCGCGATAGCGCCGCGGAGCGCCACGCGGTGCAGGAAGGGGGTTTGAAATTCTGGGTGAATTTCCGCGACTATCTGGATACCGGTCTGTTTCTCGACCATCGCATCGTGCGCGGCATGCTGCGCTCCTGGGCCAAGGACACGGATTTCCTGAATTTGTTTTGCTACACCGGCAGCGCCACGGTGTATGCCGCCGCGGGCGGGGCACGCAGCACCACCGGCGTCGATCTATCGAACACGTATCTCGACTGGGCGCACGAGAATCTGATTCTCAACGGGTTTCGCGGCAACAATCATGAGCTGTACCGCGCCGATTGCCTGGCCTGGCTCGAGGAGCAAGAGTCCGGCGGCGCGCGGTTCGATCTGATCTTCCTGGATCCGCCGACCTTTTCCAATTCCAAGCGCATGGAGGGCGTGCTCGATGTGCAGCGCGATCATGTCGGCATGATTCGCAGGTCATTGAAGCTGCTGCGTCCCGCCGGGCGCCTAGTGTTTTCCACTAACTACACGCGCTTCAAATTGGACCAGGAAGCGCTCGCCGATCTGGCGATCGAGGACATCAGCGCCGCGACCGTGCCGAAGGACTTCGAACGGCACGCGCGAATCCACAAGTGTTTCGTTGTGCGCTTCGAATAGGGTAATCTTTGGTCGCATGAAAAACCCCATCCTCCGCGCGCTGCCCGCGATCGTTGCTGCGGCGCTTGCCGGTTTTGCGCCTCTGCCCTTGGGAGCGGCCGATGTCGCCGCCAAGGACGCGATCAACGCTCCGCCGACGCTGCGCGATTATCAGGCGCTCGCCAAGCTGCCGGATTTTGTCGGCGTTTGGACGCCGCTCATCAGCGATCAAGTCGCGCAGGAGCGCACCAATCCGCCGCCGTGGAATGCGCAAGCCGCCAAGCAGATCGAGCACATGTACGCCGAAGAAAAAGCCGGCCGGCCCTTCCCGGTCATCGATCACTGCTTTCCAACCGGCATGCCGAGCTACATGCTCATTACCCACAATGCGTTTGAGCTGCTGTTCACGCCGGGCCGGGTGACCTTGCTCGGCGAGGGCGACGGCAATCGCATGCGCCGCATCTACACCGACGGGCGGCCGCATCCGGACGATCCTGATCCGAGCTTCCACGGTCACTCCATCGGGCACTGGGAAGGACAAACGCTGGTGGTGGACACGATCGCGGTGCTGCCGCAGTCCTACCTCGCCGTCAACGAGGCCGTCGGCGTGCCGAACAATGGCGACATGCACATCGTCGAGCGATTCCATCTGCTGGATCCGGTGACGCTGGCCGACGATTTGGAAATCACCGCGAACAAGCTGCTCTCAAAACCGTGGAAGACCACGCGCAAATACGTGCGGCAGCGGTCCCAAAAATACGACATCGTCGAAGGGGTTTGCGAGCAGGGCAGTTATACCGAGGCAGTCGACAAGGACGGCAATTCGGTGTTTGCGCCCATCAAGTTCCGCAACGGCGTTCCCGTAGGCTCTGACTCGAAGTAACAGGTAGCAATGAATTCACGCATGAAACAAAGTTTGGGCGCTGTCATCCTGGCTGTCGCGGCCGCGGTTTCCTGGCCGGCGTATGCGCATCACTCCTTCGCGGTATACGATCGAACCAAGGTCTTGACCCTGAAAGGTAACGTCAAAAGCTTTCAGTGGACGAACCCGCATTGCGTCATTTGGGTCATGGTGCAGCCCGAGGGCGGCGGCGAGCCGCAGGAATGGAGCTTCGAAACCACGAGTCCGGGCGTGCTGACGCGCGGCGGCTGGACGCGCAACTCCGTCAAGCCGGGCGATCGCGTGAGCGTGGAATTTTCCCCGCTGCGCGACGGTTCGCACGGCGGCGGCTTGAATTCAGTCACGCTGCTCGACACCGGTCAGAAATTGTCGGCGAGCTTTGCTGCATCGGAAAAGCCGAGCTGAGAGAAAAGATCAGAAGGTGAGGCGGGCACCGACTGTCGGAGCAATGTTGCTGTTGAAGAAGTACGGGACCCCGGGACCGTGAGGAATGGCGATCGCCAGACCGCCGCTGACGTTCGAATAGGCAATGCCGGCGTAAGCGTCGAATCGCTTGGTGAAGTGATGATCCGTATAGAGCGAAACCTCGTTGAGGTAGCCTGAGCAGGAACTGCGGAAACCGGCGGCCGGCGAACAGGTCGGCGGAACACGGAAGTCGTTCTGGTTCAGACGATAGTAGGACAAGGTGATGTCGGTTTTGCTGTCGTAGGCGTATTTCACCCCGCCCCAGAAGACCTGCACGATCTTGGTGGAATCGAGATTGTTGTCCTCGACGCCGCTCAAGAGATAACCGCCCTGCGCTGTGGCGCCGATGCCCAACGGCACCGACGGGTTGTTCATGCGGATATGTTCGTAGCCGCCAAAGAACTTGAACGGGTCCCAGACATATTTGGCAGCGACCATGACCGCGGTGTTGTCGGTCACGATGCCGTATTCGGTGTTGGTCGTGCCGATGAGGTTCGCACCGGTGATGGGATGGGTATTGATGCTGTTGAGGGTTGACTGATAGGGCGACGACAGGCTGCTCGGCCCCAGCAAGGGGTTGAGCACGCTGATGGCCTGGTAGACATGTTGGAAGACGACGTCGGCGGAGAACCCGCCGTAAGTTCCGCCGAAGTCGAATCCATCAGAAGAGTTATGCGGCCTTTCCGCCGTGCAGGTGGCGGCGGTCCAAGTGGCGGCGGCGGAGTAGCAGCCGCCCTGGCCGTCGGCGAATTTATGCATCGCGCCGAAATGAAAGGGGCCAAGGTTGAGGCGATATTTCACGGCGTCGTCCCAGCGGGTGTCCTGGGTGTCGCCGCCGCCGGCCATCAGACCGTTATAGCCGATGAATGAAAAGGAATAAGCACCGCCGGCCGGATCGTACGCGAGCATCGCGTCGGTGCCGAGCGCGCGCTGACGACCGAAGGTCAGCGTGCCCACAGGCGGGGAGGATATGCCGCCAAAGAATTCGTCGTTGAGAGTCTGGCCCGCGCGCGCGCCATCGCCGGCGAACGAATAGCTGCCCCGGGGGAGGCCCGCGTTGCTGGTGTTGGTGGCGGCGAGGTTGGCGAGCTGGCCGGACTGCGGATTGATGCCGGTCGAAGCGTTGAACACGACGAACCAGCCGTCCAGAAACTCTTCCTTCCCCTTGATGCCGAGACCGGTCTGCGACAGGTTGTTCGGCGCGATGAGGAATTGGGAGTGATTGCCGTTGCGGTTGACCAGCGCTTCACCTTCATAGTTATAGGCGTTTTCCGGCAAGCCGTGACTGACCCAGCCCACGCCGATGTCATACGCGCCGAACAGGGTGATGCCATACCAGGTCAATGGGCAATCGGTGGCGAAGAACTCCTTGACGCTTCCGCAAGATGCGGGGGCGGGAGCAGGGGGAGCCGCTTCGGCCGCCGCGTGGGCAACGCCCGCGATTGCGCTCATGGTTATCACGGCCAGGACTGATTTTTTCACGGTTAACCCCTGTCTGGATTGCGCCGCTTGCAGGCGGACCTCGTTATTTTCAATCGACTATAACGGGATTCGCACGCTGCAACAATCGGCGCGCCGCCGCGCCTACATCAGATCGCGCAGCCGGTAATACAGCATCGCCAGCATCAGCGAGGGCCGCCGGAACAGTGGGCCGCCGGGAAAATCACGATGCGGTATGCGAGTGAACACGTCGAATCGCTCGGCCGTGCCGGCAACGGCCTCGGAAACGAGCTTCCCGGCCAACCCCGCCAGGGCCACGCCGTGTCCCGAGAAGCCCTGCAGGTAGTACACATTCGGCGCCAGCCGTCCGAAATCCGGTGCGCGGCTCATCGTGATGTCGAGATAGCCGCCCCACGCATTGGCGACATTGATATCCATCAGAGATGGGAACACGCGGAGCATGCGTTGACGCATCGACTCCGCCAGACGCGGCGGCTGAACCGAGCTATAGCTGACGCGCCCCCCGAACAGCAGACGGTGATCCCGGGAGCGCCTGAAATAGTCCAGAATCCAATTGATATCGGCAACGGCCGCATTGCTCGGCAAAAGGCCGCGGGCACGTTCCTCGCCCAGGGGTTCGGTTGCAATGATGTAAGTACCCACACCGAGAATGCGCCGCGACAGCGCTGGGGCCACCGCGCCGATATAAGCGTTGCCGCAAAGGATGAGATGGGCGCAGCGCACCGTGCCCTCTGACGTATGGGCGCGCACTTCCGCGCCATTCTCGTAGCGCAGAACCTCGGAATTTTCATAAAGGACCGCGCCTGCGGTTTCAGCGGCGCGTGCCAGGCCCTGGGTGTACTTGAGGGGTTGCAGATGACCGCTGCGCGGGTCGAGCAGGCCGCCCAGGTAGCGATCGCTGCGCACGTGATCTTGAAGCTCGGCGCGATTCACCAGCCGCGCCGACGCGTAGCCGTAATCGTCCTGCAGTTCCCGCGCCCATTGCTCAAGTTCGCGTACGTGACGCGGCTTGACAGCCAGGTGCAGGTGATTGGGGCGATAATCGCAATCGATGGCGTGCTCGCGAATCAGGGACTGAGTGAGGTCCAATGCCTCGACGGACAGGTCGAATAAGCGATGGGCGTCCGCGCGACCGACTTCGCGCTCGAGCTTCTGCTGACTGACCGCCAGCCCAAAAATCGTCTGCCCGCCACTGCGGCCCGAGGCGCCGTAGGCGATGCCGCGAGCCTCGAGCAGGGCGACCCGGTAGCCCCGCTTCGCCAAGTGCAATGCCGCGGCGCAGCCGGCAATGCCGCCGCCGAGTACCGCCACGTCGGCTTCAATTTCCCCGCGCAGGGCCGTGCGAGGGGTCCAGGAATCCCCCAGGGCGTAGTAGGAAGGGGCAGGCGGATGGGATAGACGCATTCGGTTTGGACGATAAGTGTTTAAGATTTTAGGGCTATTGACAGAAATTGGCGCCTGTGAGCCTACCTAGATTTTCCATCGAATTGCAACATTGCTGCTTCGCACAAAACGTGCCTAAGTGCTGGAAATGCCTAAATCTTGGCTATTTTTGGGCGCTAACTTAAGACGAGGCATGGGCGGTGTGGTGTAATAGTCGCGTTCCTGAAGTTCGATCGTCCATCCGGACGTTTAATATATTAAACATGTCGCGCCTGCCGCTCATTGCAATTCCGGCCGATCGCCGGCTGTATGGAAAGCATTACTTCCACATGGTCGGTGAGAAGTACATCGAGGCCGTCGCCCAGGGCGCGAACGCAGTGCCGGTGCTCGTACCTGCCTTGGGGTCCGAGATTGATTTGCCATCGCTATTGGACGCATGCGATGGGTTGCTGCTCACGGGCAGCCCCTCGAATGTGGAGCCTCAACACTACGGAGGACCGGCTGCCAAGCCGGGCACGCTACATGACCCAAATCGGGATGCTACGACGCTTCCGCTGATTCCGCGGGCGGTCGCCGCCGGCTTGCCGGTGCTGGCGATCTGCCGCGGATTTCAGGAGATGAATGTCGCCTACGGCGGCACGTTAAACCCACGCTTGCACGAGGTTCCGGGGAACCTCGATCACCGCGACGATGAATCCATGCCCTTGGACGCGCAGTACGCTCCGGCGCACGAGGTGCTGCTCGAGCCTGGAGGAGAGCTGCAAAAAATCGCGGGCCGGAACCGCCTCAAGGTGAACTCCCTGCACTCGCAGGGCGTTGAGAAATTGGGGGCGGACCTGGCCATCGAGGCGCGCGCGCCGGATGGCGTGATCGAAGCGTTTCGCGTTGCCGATGCACCGGCTTTCGCGTTGGCGCTGCAATGGCATCCGGAGTGGAAATTTGCGCAGGATCCATTTTCGAGCGCGTTGTTTGCGGCTTTTGGCGAAGCGAGCCGCCAACGCGCAAACGCTGCAAGGTGATGTATGGCGAGCACGATTCAACAATTCTTGAGAGAACACGGCATTTCGGAAGTCGAAGCGATCATTCCGGACATGGCGGGCGTCGCCCGCGGCAAACTGATGCCGGCGGAAAAATTTGCCGAAGAGGAAGGAATGCGCCTGCCGGAGGCGATTTTTTTGCAGACCGTGACCGGCGATTATCCGGAAGATCAAAGCGCGATGAATCCGTCGGACATCGACATCGTCTTGAAGGCGGATCCGAAGACGGTGCGGGTCGTGCCCTGGGCCGCCGAGCCCACGGCGCAGGTGATTCATGATTGCTTCTATGGCGACGGCAGCCCGGTCACCATGGCGCCGCGCTATGTGCTGCGCCGAATCTTGCAGCTCTACGAGGCTCAGGGCTGGGAGCCGGTGGTGGCCCCGGAACTCGAGTTTTTCCTGGTCGAACCGAACATCGATTCCGACTACCCCTTGAAGCCGCCGGTGGGGCGCTCGGGCCGACCGGAGATCGGCCGGCAGGCCTACAGCATCGCGGCGGTCAATGAGTTCGATCCTCTGTTCGACGACATGTACTCCTTTTGCGAAGCCCAAGACATCGAGATCGACACGCTGATCCATGAATCCGGCGCTGCGCAAATGGAAATCAACCTGCTGCACGGCTATCCGATGAGCCTCGCCGACCAGGCCTTCCTGTTCAAGCGCACGGCGCGTGAAGCGGCCATGCGCCACAAGATGTATGCCACCTTCATGGCCAAGCCGATGGCGAAAGAGCCCGGCAGCGCCATGCACCTGCATCAAAGCATCATCGATTCCAAGACGCGCAAGAACATTTTCAGCAACGCCGACGGCACGCCCTCGGAGTTGTTCTTCGGCCATATCGCGGGGCTGCAAAAATACCTGCCGGGCGCCATGTCGCTGTTCTGTCCGAATGTGAACAGCTACCGGCGCATCAGCCGCTACTCATCGGCGCCGATCAATGTGCACTGGGGTTACGACAATCGAACGGCCGGTTTGCGCGTGCCCATGTCGGGACCCGATGCGCGGCGCGTCGAGAACCGGGTCGGCGGCGCGGACGCCAATCCCTACCTGGCCATCGCCGCATCACTGGCCTGCGGCTATCTCGGCATGATCGAGAAACTCAAACCCTCGGAGCCGATCGGCGGCAGTGCCTATGACTTGGCAATTGCCCTGCCGCGTACTTTGGCCGAGGCCTTGCGCCTGCTGCGCGAGTCCAAGCCACTGGTGGACCTGTTCGGCGATCGCTTCGTGCTGGCCTTTACCGCCGTCAAGGAGGCAGAGTACGAAACCTTTGCCCAGGTGATCAGTTCGTGGGAGCGCGAGCACCTGCTACTGAATGTCTAGACATCCGTACTGTGAATTTGAGCGGCTCGGATGGCCACGCCGTTCACGTTGGACGACCGGCTCGATTCCTCGCCAGGGACGGTAGGAAGATTCAAGGCACTGTTGCTTTCGTGCCTTGAATCTTCCTACCGTCCCTAGCGGCGATGTGGCTGCTGCGCTATAACTAACGAACCACGAGACTAGGGGAAGCGTCGGATGTTGAGCGTTCGTCGGACGGCGATTCTGGCGCTTGCATGCGTTTTTGTATTGGGCGGTTGCGGCAGCGGGAAATCCGCCGGCGATTCGGCGGCCAAGCCGGCCGGCGGCGCCAAGGTCCTCAATCTCTACATCTGGTCGGACTATCTGGCACCCGACACGCTGTCGAAGTTTGAAAGCCGCGACGGCATCAAGGTGCACCCGGCCTACTACGACACCAATGAAACCCTGGAGACCAAGCTGCTCGCGGGCAACAGCGGCTTCGACATCGTGGTGCCGTCGGCTTCCTACTTCGAGAGGCAAATAAAAGCCGGCGCCTATCTGGTCTTGGACAAGTCCAAGCTGCCGAACCTGCAGAACATGGACCCGCAGCTCATGTCCAAGGTGGCGTCCAACGACCCCGGCAATGCCCATGGCGTGATCTATTTGTGGGGCAGCAACGGCATCGGCTACAACGAAAAGATGGTCAGGGCATTGATGCCGGATGCGCCGCTCGACAGCTGGCGGCTGGTGTTCGATCCCGAAATTGCGGCAAAAGTGGCCAAGTGCGGCATCAGCCTGCTGGACTCGCCGGCCGAAATGCTGCGCGCGGTATACAGCTATCTGGGCAAGGATCCGAATTCGCAAAGCGCGGATGATCTTGCGCAGGCGGAGGCCGTGCTGCTCAAGATCCGGCCGTACATCCGCAACTTTAGCTCTTCGGAATACATTGAAGCGCTGGCCAACGGCGATCTGTGCATTTCCGTCGGCTATAACGGCGATGTGATGCAGGCTCGCGATCGTGCGCGCGAAGCCAATAAGGGCATCGAGATCAAATATGCGGTGCCGAAGGAAGGTTCGATACTGTGGTTCGACATGCTGGCGATCCCGAAGGACGCCCCGGACCCGGATAGCGCCTACGCCTTCATGAACTTCATGATGACGCCGCAGATCATCGCGGACGTTTCAAATTTCAAGCGCTACGCCAACGCGAACACCGCGTCGCAGTCCATGGTGCTGCCCGCGGTGAAGGATGATCCGGGAATCTATCCGCCGCCGGAACAGCGGCAGAAACTGGCATTGCAGCTGGCGGACTCGCCCGAGCAGACCCGCGCGATCACGCGGGTTTGGCAAAAATTCAAGACGGGTCAATAGCTACATGAGTTCACACATGACGTCATCCACAGGAGGCGTCGTCAAACCCCAACCCTGGAGCGATCCGTCGGCGCGTCCCTACGTGGAGGTCGAGCGCATCAGCAAAGCGTTCGGCGACTTCAAGGCGGTCAATGACGTTTCGTTGAAAGTCTACAAGGGCGAGATCTTTTGCCTGTTGGGTGCTTCCGGATGCGGCAAAACGACGCTGCTGCGCATGCTGGGCGGTTTCGAAACGCCAACCTCGGGCAAGATTCTCATCGACGGCGAGGATATGACGGGCGTTCCCCCCTACGAAAGGCCCGTGAACATGATGTTCCAGTCCTATGCGCTGTTCCCGCATATGACCGTTGCGCAAAACGTTGCGTTCGGACTCAAGCAGGACCGCCTGCCGAAGCATGAGATCCAGGAGCGCGTGGCCACCATGCTCGATCTGGTGAAAATGAGCGATTTCGCCAAACGCAAGCCGCACCAGCTCTCCGGCGGTCAGCGCCAGCGGGTGGCGCTTGCCCGCTCGCTGGTGAAGCGCCCCAAGTTGCTGCTGCTGGATGAGCCCTTGGGCGCGCTCGACAAGAAATTGCGCGAACACACCCAATTCGAATTGATCGGCCTGCAGGACAAGCTCGGTGTCACCTTCATCGTCGTGACCCATGACCAGGAAGAAGCCATGACGCTGGCGAGCCGCATCGGCGTGATGAATCACGGCGAAATCGTCCAGGCGGGTACACCCTCTGAGATATACGAATTTCCCGGCTCAAAATTCGTGGCCGATTTCGTCGGCTCGGTGAACATGTTCGAGGGCAAGCTCATCGAGGATGAACCGAACTACGTGCGCATCGGATCGCCCGAGCTCGGCGGCACCATTTATGTCAGTCACGGCATCAGCGCGCCGCCCGAGGCGATTGTCTGGGCTGCCGTTCGGCCGGAAAAGATCTTCATGTCGACGGTTGCGCCGCAGGACGGCACCGACAATGTCGTGCGTGGCACCGTGCAAGACATCGCCTATCTCGGCGACTTGTCGATCTATCTGGTCAGGTTACCGACCGGCAAGGTCGTTCGCGTCACACAACCCAATACCTCGCGGCATGCAGAAGCCATCAGCTGGGATCAGCAAGTGTACCTATCCTGGGATGCGACCAGCCCGGTGGTGGTGACACGTTAGTACCGCGACTCTAGCCGGGCGCCTCGCGCGGGTCGGCATCACCGGCCGCGGTCTCGTCGTGGCGCTGCCCTATCTCTGGCTGGTGCTTTTCTTCGTCGTGCCCTTTGTCATCGTCCTGAAAATATCCTTTTCGGACGTGGATCTGGCCATCCCGCCCTATAAACCCTTGCTGGAGTGGGTGGGCAAGAACTCGCTGGCGATCAAGGTCAACTTCAACAACTACGCCTTCTTGTTCACCGATGCCCTGTATTTGCATGCGTTTGCGAACTCGCTCAAGGTGGCATTCCTGTCGACGCTTATGTGCTTAGGCATTGGCTATCCCATGGCCTATGGCATTGCGCGCGCCGCGCCTTCGCTGCGCAACATCTTGCTGCTGTTGGTGATCCTGCCCTTCTGGACTTCGCTGCTGTTGCGGGTTTATGCCTGGATCGGATTGCTCAAGGCCAACGGCGTGATCAACAACGTCCTGATGTCGCTTGGAATCATTCACGAGCCGCTGACGATGCTGTACACACCGTTCGCAATGTACGTCGGCATCGTCTATTCCTATCTGCCGTTTCTCATCCTGCCGCTGTATGCCAATCTGGAAAAAATGGATTGGCAGCTGCTCGAAGCGGCCGAAGACTTGGGCTGCCGTCCCTGGCAGGCCTTTTACAAGATCACGCTGCCCCTGTCGCGTAACGGCATCCTGGCCGGCTCCATGCTGGTGTTCATACCCGCCGTGGGAGAATTCGTGATCCCGGCGCTGCTCGGCGGCCCTAACGCGCTGATGATCGGGCGGGTGCTGTGGGACGAATTCTTCTCGAACCGCGCATGGCCGGTGGCGAGTGCGGTCGCGATCCTGCTGCTCATTCTGCTGGTGCCCTTCATGATGTGGTACCAGAGCGTGCAGGCACGCGAGACGGCAGGCGGGCGATGAACTATCGCAGTTCCTATTTCATCCTGACGTGCATCGGCATTGGATTCGCATTCCTCTACATCCCGATCCTGTCGATGGTGGTGTTTTCCTTCAACGCGTCGAAGCTCGTGACCGTCTGGGACAGCGCCCATTCGCCGACCCTCAAGTGGTACTACTCGCTGCTCAACAACGAGGAAATTCTCGATGCGGCTTGGATTTCCCTGAAGGTCGCCGTGATCAATGCCACGGGTTCCGTCATCCTGGGCACGCTCGCCGGTTTTGGATTGGCGCGCTTTCGACAATTTCGCGGCCGATTTACCTTGAATGCAATGACCACCGCGCCGCTGGTCATGCCGGAAGTGATCACGGGATTGTCCTTGCTGCTCTTGTTCGTGGCGCTCGAGCAGCTCATCGGCTGGCCGGCGGGGCGCGGCATCACCACCATGACCATAGCCCATATGACTTTTTCCATGGCCTACGTGACGGTGATCGTCAATTCCCGTCTCGCGAGCTTCGATACCGCCCTCGAGGAAGCCGCCATGGACTTGGGTGCGCGGCCCGTGAAAGTGTTCTTTGTGATCACTCTGCCGATCATTTTTCCAGCGATTTTGTCCGGCTGGCTCCTGGCCTTCACGCTGTCCTGGGACGACCTGGTGATCTCGAGTTTCACGTCGGGTCCCGGCAGTAGCACGCTGCCGATGGTGGTGTTTTCCAAGGTCCGGCTGGGGGTCAGTCCTGAGATCAACGTGCTCGCAACCCTCACATTGGTCGTGGTGAGCGCCATGATCGTCAGCGTGAGCCTGTGGATGGCGCGCAGGGCGCGGCTCGACAAGGCGGCCTAGGCGCGCTAACGCAGCTATTCCGCGGTACATCCCAAATTTTCCTTATATTTTGTCCAGCGGCGTAGTGCCGCCCGTGAATTCCGCGCGGGCCTGCGCCAGCCGGTATTTATGCTCGGCTCGCCAGCGCCGCCAGTCGCGCAGGCCGACGATGGCATATACCAATTTGAACAGCTGCAGGCGGCGCAATACCTTCGGCGAGTCGAACAAGTCGCCGGCGAGCATGGAAATGACGCCTTGCTCCAGCTGCCAGTCGTTGCGCGGTGCGCGGAACATCTGCGTGAGCACGGGTCCGTTGAACCGATAGATGAAGAACGAGAATCGCGCCATGCCGGCACGCTGGCGTTTTTCCAGCTTGCGCAACAACCTGCTCTCACGCTTGGGTGCGCGCAGCGACTCATCCACCACCGCCGCCGCCTGCTCTGCGCCGCTCATGGCAAGATAAACGCCGGAGGAAAACACCGGATCGAGAAACGCGAACGCATCGCCCACCAGGACCCAGCCGGGTCCTCCCATGCGGGTTGAATCGTACGAATAATTGCCGGTGACGCGCACTTCGCTGATCAGTTCGGCACGTTCCATGCGCCGCTTCAGCCCCGCGTTTTGATGCAGGGTCTCGAGCAGAAATTCCACCGTGCGGCCTTTGCGCCGCTTCAGGTATTCGGGCCGGCATACGGCGCCGATGCTCATGACGCCCTCGGGCAGGGGAATCATCCACATCCAGCCGTGATCGAAGCGGTAAATGCTGATGTTGCCGGCGTCCTCGCCCGGGCGCGTCTCGGCACCGCGGAAGTGAGCGAATATGGCGGCGCTTTGATGCTGATCGTTCTTGCGGCGCAGTCTTTTTTTCGATGACAGGTGGGCATCGCGGCCGCTGGCGTCCACGACGTAGCGCGCCTGGATGCCGTAGCTGCGGCCGTCATCGGTTTTTACCTCGAGCAGCGACTCGCGCGGGTTTTTCTGCTCGACCGTCAAGACCTCGTGCCCCTCGCGGGCGTCGGCGCCGCTGTCGCGCGCATGGTCGTAGAGCATCTTGTCGAAATCCTGGCGCCACACCTGGTAGGCATGCGGCGGACTGTTGCCGATGGCGCGCGCAAAGGCATAGGTGTTGTAGCCGCGCTCATTGTCCGCCTCAAAATCCGCGCCGGGCTTGAATACGCCGAGCGCGCGCACCTTGTCGAGCACTCCCAGGCGCTCGAACACCGGCAGATTCATCGGCAACAGCGATTCGCCGATGTGAAATCGCGGATGGTGCGCCTTCTCCAATGCAATGACCTTGTAGCCGCGCCGCGCCAGCAAGATGGCCGCCGTGCTGCCCGCGGGACCGCCGCCGATCACCGCCACATCGCAGACTTCGGGAGCAGCTGTCATGCGTCAGACCAGCACGCGCTCAATGCCGCCGGCGTTGGCACGCTGCACGTATTCCGGCAACCAATTGGCGCCGAGCAGATTCTTGGCGATTTCGACCACGATATAGTCGGCATCCATTTCCGCATCGTCATTGAAGCGCTTCAGGCCCTGCAAACAGGACGGGCACGAAGTCAATATTTTCACCTCGCCGCGATGACCGGCCGCCCGGATCTCATCCACGCCGATACGCACCTCCTGTTCCTTGCGGAAGCGCACCTGCGTGGAGACGTCCGGGCGCGTTACCGCCAGGGTGCCGGACTCGCCGCAGCATCGATCGTTCTTGGCGATGGTGCCGTTCTGCGCGCTGTTCATCAGCGTGTTCACCACCGTCAAGGGATCGTATTTCTTCATCGGCGAATGGCAGGGATCGTGATACATGTAGCGGGTGCCGGTGACATTTTCCAGCTTCACGCCTTTTTCCAGAAGGTATTCGTGGATATCCAGGATTTTGGAGCCCGGAAATATGCTGTCGAATTCGTAGCCCTGCAGCTGATCGAAGCACGTACCGCAGCTGACCACCACCGTTTTGATGTCGAGATAGTTGAGCGTATTGGCGACGCGATGGAACAGCACGCGATTGTCGGTGATGATCTTTTCCGCCTTGTCGAACTCGCCGGCACCGCGCTGCGGGTATCCGCAGCATAAATAGCCCGGCGGCAGGACGGTCTGCACGCCGACGTGCCACAGCATCGCCTGGGTCGCGAGTCCCACCTGCGAGAACAGGCGTTCGGAGCCGCAACCCGGGAAGTAAAATACCGCTTCCGATTCGCTGTTAACCCTGGCGGGATCGCGGATGATGGGCACGTAATTGCGATCCTCGATATCGAGCAGCGCGCGCGCGGTCCGCTTCGGCAGGCCGCCGGGCATGCGCTTGTTGACGAAGTGAATGACCTGCTCTTTGACGGGCGTCCTGCCGGTGGTGGCGGGGGGCCGCCGCGTCTGGGCCTTGGCAAAGGTGCTGAGCGCCGCATGCCCCAGCCGCTGCAGCTTATAGCCCCAGTCAATCATGACTTTGCGCGTCAGCTTGATGGTTTGGGGATTGGTGGCGTTCAGGAAAAACATGGCGGCGGCGGTGCCGGGATTGAAGCGCTTCTTGTGCATTCGCCGCAGCAGATCCCGCAAGCCCATGGAGACATCGCCGAAGTCGATGCCGACCGGACAGGGCGACTCGCACTTGTGGCAGACCGTGCAGTGATCGGCGACGTCGGACAATTCGTCCCAGTGCTGGATCGAGACGCCGCGGCGCGTCTGCTCTTCATAGAGGAATGCTTCGATCAACAGGGAGGTCGCCAGAATCTTGTCCCGCGGCGAATACAGCAGATTCGCGCGCGGCACATGCGTGGCGCAAACCGGTTTGCACTTGCCGCAGCGCAGGCAGTCCTTGATGGCATCCGAAATGCTGCTGATGTCGGATTGCTGCATGATCAGCGATTCATGCCCCAATAATGCAAAACTGGGTGTATAGGCCCGGCGCAAATCGGCCTGCGGCATCAACTTGTGCTTGTTGAAATGACCTTCAGGGTCGACCCGCTGCTTGTAGCTGCGGAAGGGTGCCAGTTCCGCTTCGGAGAGATATTCCAGCTTGGTGATACCGATGCCGTGTTCTCCGGAAATCACGCCGTCGAGACTGCGCGCGATCCCCATGATTTTCGCCACGGCGCGGTTCGCCGTGCGCAGCATCGCATAGTCATCGGAGTTGACCGGAATGTTGGTGTGCACATTGCCATCGCCCGCATGCATGTGCAGCGCGATGAACACGCGGCCATGCAGGATGCGCTTATGAATGGCATCGCATTCGGCCAGCACCGGCGCAAATGCGCTGCCGACAAAAATCCGCGCCAAAGTCGCACGCACGTCGGCCTTCCAGCTGACTCGAATACTGCGATCCAGCAGCCGATCGAAGAGGCTGCCCGAATCGCCCTCCGCCGTGTCCATGTTGGCGAGCAGATGCTGCCAGCGCTGGCGCACGCGCGCCAGCAGATCGATTGCTTCGGCTTTGCGCGTCGACTCGGCATCCCGCGTGTCGGCGCGCGCCGCTTCGGCAAGTGCCGCATCCGCAAGTGCCGCGCCGCCGGGTTTCGCTCCGGCGGAAAAATATTCCTCGAGTGCGGCCAACAGATCGAGCTTGTTGCGTATCGACAGCTCGATGTTGATGCGCTCGATGGCATCGGTGTATTCGCCCAAGCGCGCCAGCGGGATCACCACGTCCTCATTGATCTTGAAGGCGTTGGTATGTTTGGCGATGGCCGCGGTTTTTGCGCGATCCAGCCAGAACTTGCGCCGCGCGTCGGCGTTCACCGCAATGAATCCTTCGCCGGAACGGGCATTGGCCAGGCGTACCACGTGGGAGGTGGCCGCCGCCACGGCGTTCTCATCCTCCCCGACGATGTCCCCCAACAACACCATTTTTGGCAATGCGCCGCGCTTGGATTTGGTGCTGTAGCCGACCGCGCGTAAATAGCGCTCGTCCAGATGTTCGAGGCCGGCCAGCAGCGTGCCGGTGAGTTTGGCGTTTTCTTCGAGGTACCGGCCGATCTCCACGATGCTCGGGATGGCTTCGCGTGCCTGTCCAAAGAATTCCAGACACACCGTCCGCGTATATTTTGGCATGCGATGCAGAATCCATCGCGCGGCGGTGATCAACCCGTCGCAGCCTTCCTTTTGCACACCCGGCAGGCCTCCCAGGAATTTATCGGTGACGTCCTTGCCCAGTCCGATCTTGCGAAACGTCGCGCCGTCGATGTCGAGACGCTCACGGCGCAGGACCTCGGCCTCGTCGGCGGGCTGGGTGCCTTTTTTCCAGACCAACTCGAAGCTTGCGACGGGCGTGTCATGAATCTTGCCCAAATTGTGATTGAGACGCGTGACCTCGAGCCAGTCGCCTTGCGCATCGATCATGCGCCACCACGCGAGGTTATCGACGGCTGTTCCCCACAACACGGCCTTCTTCCCGCCCGCATTCATTGCGATGTTGCCGCCCACGCAGGAGGCATCCGCCGAGGTCGGGTCGACGGCGAACACGAAGCCGGCGCGTTCCGCCGCTTCGCTCACGCGTTTGGTGACGACGCCGGCCGCCGAGAAAATGCTGGCGACGGCGGTGCCGTGTCCGGGCAGCGCAATCGTCTCCACCGGACCCAGGTATTCGAGCTTTTCCGTATTGATGACCGCGGACCAGGGAGTCAAGGGCACGACGCCGCCGGTGTAGCCGGTGCCCCCGCCGCGCGGGATTATGGTCAGGCCGAGTTCGATGCAAGCACGCACCAACGCCGGGATCTCCGCCTCGCTGTCCGGCATCAGCACCAGGAACGGCAGCTCGACGCGCCAGTCCGTGGCGTCCGTGACATGCGATACCCGTGAGAAGGCATCGAAGCGGACATTGTCGGCGCGCGTAGCCCGGCGCAACAAGCTCTGCGCACGCTTGCGTTTGGCGGCGTGGTCGGCGAAGCGCTGCTCAAAGCGCTCCACCGCCTGCGCCGCGGCACGCAGCAACTCGGCGACCTTGGCGTCGCGCGCCCGATCGGCACCGTCGCGCCTTTTTTCAACCTCGCCCAGGCGATGGTGCACCGCTGCAATGAGCTGGCGCCGGCGCTTCGGGTTGTCGAGCAAATCGTCCTGCAGGTACGGGTTGCGTTCCACCACCCACATATCGCCCAACACCTCGTACAGCATGCGTGCGGAGCGGCCGGTGCGCCGCTCGCTGCGCAGTCCGTCGAGCACATTCCAGGCGGACTCGCCCAGCAGACGGGTCACGATCTCGCGGTCCGCCAGCGAGGTGTAGTTGTACGGAATTTCGCGCAGGCGCGACTCCGGCTCTTTTTCGATCGGGTGGCGCGCGGCGTCGGTCAAATCTGCGACGGCGTTCATGTTCGCCTTCAAGTTTACGCATTTTTCCGCGCAACATGTGCTCCTTGGCACGCTGCGTTCGTCTCAAGTCGTTGTTTCGCCTGCCGTTACCCAAAGAGTGCCGCAGCTATCCGTCAAATCGCAGGAGGAGCTCGACAACCTCGACGCCGTGCGCAGCCTGGTTGAGCAGCACATCGCGCGCGATGAACTGGTGATTCCGACCCTGCCCACGGTTGCCGTTCGAGTTGTGCGCAGCGGCACCAAGAATTCGGGCAATGCCCACCTGTTGGCGGACATCATCCACACCGACCGGGCACTCGCGCAGTACGTTTTACGGATTGCCTGTTCGGCTGCCAAACGGCCGTCGATGCCCATTACATCGCTGCAGCATGCGATCGCCTGGCTCGGACTCGACGATGTGGCCAACATCGCCTTTACGCTGGCGCTGCAAGGAAAAATCCTGCACGTCCAGGGTCAGCATCGCAAGGCGCGCCGCCTGTGGCGTCATTCGCTGGCGAGCGCTTTGTGGGCGCGCCAGTTGAGCACCATGCTGGGCCGTGAAACCGGGCTATGCTATCTCTGCGGTTTGCTGCACGACATCGGCAGGGCGGTTACTTTGGGCGCCGTTCACGATGTCGCCGAGCGCGCCGGGCTCAATCTGGCCGGCAGCGAATACGATCGCCTCATCGACATTTTCCATCGCGACGTCGGCAAGCGCGTCATTTTCTCCTGGGCGCTGCCGCCGCCCGTCCCGGCGGTGGTTGCTCGCTGGGAGAGCTACGCATCGGCCGGCGCGGTCAGCTGGGAGAGCAACGTGGTCAATCTCGCGCACAAGCTCGCGGATTTCACCTTGCATGAGCCCTGCATGCTGACGCGGGAGTTGCTGGTGCTGGATCGGAGCTATCGAGATCTGGGATTCTCGCAACACGACGCCGAATTGCTGTTTGAATCGACTGCCGACATCAACGCGGAATTGGATCGCTATCTGTCGCCGTAGCGGCGCGGGCCGGGGTGGATCCCGTTTCCTAAAACGCATGGATCGACTATCGTGTCTCCATGAAAAATACCACCTTGGTGAACCATCCGCCCGCCGTCGCCGTGCCGGATGACAATAGGCCGCTGGTGGCGCCTATCTATCAGTCGGTGAAATTCTCCTTCGACGACACGAATGAAACGCTGCGCTATCAGCGCGGCGAGCGGGAAGGATTCTTCTATTCGCGCAACGCCAATCCCACCCTGGCGCAGCTGCAGCGCTTGCTGAGCGAGCTGCAGGGCAGGGACGATTGCTTGCTGACCGGCTCGGGCGTGGCCACGATTGCCGCCAGTCTTTTGGCATTATGCAAGGCCGGCGATCACGTGCTGTTGTTCGCCGAATCCTACGCGCCCACGCGCTACATCGTGCAGCATCTGCTCGCTAAATTCGCGGTGAGCCATACCATGCTGTCCATTGAAGATCTGGCCGGCATCGAGCGGCTGCTCAAGGAGAAACCGACTCGCTTGATCATCTTTGAAAGTCCCACCAATCCGGTTACCAAGATCGCCGATATCGAGCACCTGACCACCCACGCGAAGGCCGCGGGAGCCCTGACCTTGCTCGACAATACCTTCGCCGGATTTCATAACCACGGCGGTTACGACATCGACGTCTATCTTCATAGCTTGACCAAGTACGCCTCGGGTCACGGCGATGTGATGGGCGGGGCGATCATCGCGCGCAGCGATTTGATCGCCGCGATGCGCAAGGACATCGGGCCGATGGGGCCGGCGCTCGATCCGCACGCCGCGTTCTTGATCCAGCGCGGCATGCGCACCTATTTCCTGCGCTACCAGCGGCAGTGCGCCAGCGCGATGGCAATTGCCGAGTACCTCGAGCGGCAGCCGCGCGTGAAACGCGTGCACTACCCGGGACTGAAGAGTCACCCGCAGCATGCGCTGGCGCGGCGGCAGATGCAGGATTTCGGCACCATCGTGAGCATCGAAATCGACGGCGGCTTCTCCGAAGGAGCACGCTTTGCTGAATCCTTGGAATTGTTTTCCATCGCGGCCAGCGTGGGATCCACAGAATCATTGGTGATGCCGCCGCAGCTGCTGCACGGGGGGACTTACACGGCCGAACAACGGGCGGCGTCCCTGGTCGGCAAGGGGACGGTGCGCCTGTCGATCGGCCTCGAGGATGAAGGTGATCTCAAGGAAGACCTGGCGCAAGCACTGCAACGGGCGTTTGCTTAGAGCCTTCATGTGAAATATTGATTTGACATGAGTTTTTTACATAATCTCACTTAACTAAAGCATCGCGCGCGAATGCCGATCTTACGAAGGTCGACAAGAACGTCGTGACAGGTGCTTAAGAAGTGAGTCTTCAATCTTCCGTCATCGTTGCCACGCCGCATTCGCAAGCGGCGCAGACGTTTTTGTGCGAATCGTTGGCGACTCCGCAGAGCATTGCGCCGATGCCGCGGATCTGCGCACAGCTCGCGGAGCTCACCGCGCAGCAAGCGACGGATGCGGCGCAGCTCGCGCGGCTGATTCAGTCCGATCCGGCGCTCGCCGGCGAACTCATGCGAGTCGCGAACTCACCGGCGCTGCGGCCGCGTGCTCCCATCGTCTCGCTGCAACAGGCCGTCTCGTGGTTGGGCGTCGCCGAAGTGCGCAACATCGCCATGGCGGTGATGTTGCGCGGCGAAATATTCACGGCTCCCGGTCACGAGCCGGAGTCCGAGGAGCTGTGGCGCGAGGCTTGGTTGGCGGCGCTGTGGGCGAAGGAAATCGCGCGCGAGCGGCGCAAGCATGTCGAGAGCGCGTTCCTTGCGGCGCTCATGCATCGTACCGGCGCCGCGCTCGCATTGAAGATTCTCTCCGGATTCGAGAGCCGGCAACGCAGCGTGATGGACGCCAAGACCTTCGCTGATCTGGTGGTTGAATTCGAACCGCGCTTCGGCCGGCTGCTCATGAGCAGCTGGCGCCTGCCCGACGATGTCCAGGACGCGGCCAGCAATTGGCGCGACTACCGAACATCCAGTCACAGCGATCTGGCGGGAACCGTGCATGCGGCGCACTTGCTCGCCACCCACACCTTGCATCCGCAGCTTCTGGATGAACACGTGGTGCTCGAGAGTCCCGTGTTCGAGCAGCTAGGCGTTTTTCCGGACGATCGGCGCTTGATGCTGGCGAAGCGCGACCACATCCTCAGGCTGGCGGGTTAAATGCAGGCGGCGCATTTCGACCTCATCTGCTTAGGATCCGGTCCGGCCGGCCAAAAGGCCGCGATTCAAGCGGCGAAGGCCGGATTTCGCGCTTGCATCGTGGAGCGTGAGCCGTTGGTCGGCGGATCCTGTCTGCTCTCCGGCACCATTCCGAGCAAGGCGCTGCGGGAACAGGCGCTGCGCTATCGGCGCATGCAAGGCAGCGCCAGCTCTCTGGCGGTCGAGCTGCGCGGCGATGCGCCCTTGTCGGCCCTGTTGCACGGCGTGGACAAGGTCATCGCCGCGCAGGACAAGTACCTGCTCGCGCAGCTCACGCGCAACGGCGTCGAATTGATCCGCGGCAAAGGCACCTTTCTGGATGCACACCGCATCGAGGTTCAGCATCTGGACGGCTCCCGCCGCCTGCTGCAGGCGCCGCGCGTGGTGCTCGCCACCGGATCAAGGCCGCGCCACGTGCCGGCCATTGAAGTGGATCACGAGCACATCGTCGACAGCGATTCGATTTTGAGCCTGCCGTACATTCCCCGCTCCATGCTGGTGCTGGGCAGCGGCGTCATCGCTTGCGAGTACGCCTCGATCTTCGCGGCATTGGGTTGCACCGTCACGATGCTGGACAAGGCTGCCGAGCCCCTGGGGTTTCTCGACCCTGCGCTGCGCAGCGGCTTTCTCGCGGCGTTTCGCGCCATGGGCGGCGAGTATTGCGGCGGCTCCGAGGTCGGCGGCGCGCGCTTCGACGGCTTCTCGCAGGTCGAAGTGCAGCTGCGCGGCGGCGCAACTCTGGCATCCGACATCGTGTTCGCCGCATTCGGCCGGGTCGCCAATTTGGACGGCATTGGGCTCGATCGCCTTGGACTCCTCATCAGCTCGCGCGGCACTGTGCAGGTGAACGAGCACTTTGAAACCAACATTCCGGGAATATTCGCCGCCGGCGATGCCATTGGACCGCCCGCGCTGGCCTGCGCCGCCGCCGACCAGGGCCGGCGAGCCGCTCTGGTTGCCTTAGGTTTGCCGCCGCCCGCGCTCACCAGTCTCGTGCCGAGCGGTGTGTACACCATTCCCGAGATCGCCTGCGTCGGGCTGTCGCAGAGCGAGGCGGCCGCCAAGAAAATCGATCTTCTGATCGGCCGCGCCGATTTCAGCGAAGTGGCCCGCGCGCATATCGCCGGCGAGCCCACGGGATTCTTGACTCTGCTCTGCGAACGCGGCAGCGCGCGGGTCCTGGGCGTTCAGGTTCTGGGCGAGGGCGCGACGGAACTCGTGCACCTGGGCCAGGCGGCCCTCGCGACCGGCGCCACCGCGGATTTCTTCATCGAGCAGATTTTCAACTTCCCGACGATGACCGAAGCGTATCGAATTGCGGCGTTCGATATCCTGAAGCAGCGTTCGCAGGCAGTGCCGGCGCCGCGACAAGTCGCGGGCGCCGTGCGCTGATCGGGCTAAAGATTTCGAATCAAGATATCGCCGAATTCGCTGCACTTGACTTCGGTTGCGCCCGGCATCAGGCGCGCGAAATCATAGGTCACGGTCTTCTGGGCGATCGAGCGATCCATGGCGCCGATGATGGCGTCCGCCGCCTCGAGCCAGCCTAGGTACCTGAACATCATTTCCCCGGACAGGATGACCGACCCAGGATTGACCTTGTCGAGATCCGCGTATTTCGGTGCGGTGCCGTGCGTGGCTTCGAATACGGCATGGCCCGTCATGTAATTGATGTTGCCGCCCGGAGCGATGCCGATGCCGCCGACCTGCGCCGCGAGGGCATCGGACAAATAATCGCCGTTGAGATTCATGGTGGCGACGACGTCGAACTCATCCGGGCGCGTGAGCACCTGCTGCAGGGTAATGTCCGCGATGGCATCCTTGATGATGACCTTGCCGGCTTTTTTGGCCGCATCCATCTGCGCATTCGCTTCCTTCTCGTCGTTGGCCGACTTGATGCGCTCCCATTGCTCCCAGGTGAATACCTGATTCGGAAATTCTCTCTCAGCCAACTGATAGGACCAACCGCGAAATGCACCCTCGGTAAATTTCATGATGTTGCCCTTGTGCACGATCGTGACGCTCTTGCGCTTGTTGTCGATCGCGTACTTCACCGCGGCGCGGAACAGCCGTTCGGTGCCTTCTTTCGAAGCGGGCTTCAAACCGATGCCCGAGCTGTCGGGAAAACGGATCTTCGCGTATTGCTTCGGAAAATTTTGCTTGAATAGATCGAGGAATTTCTTGCACTCGGCTGTGCCCTGCTCGAACTCGATTCCGGCGTAAATGTCCTCGGTGTTCTCGCGGAATATGACCATGTCGACCTTCTCCGGCGTCTTGACCGGAGAGGGCACGCCCTTGAACCAGCGTACCGGCCTCAGGCAGACGTAGAGATCCAGCAACTGCCGCAATGCGACGTTCAGGGACCGGATCCCGCCCCCGACCGGCGTGGTGAGCGGACCCTTGATCGACACCAGGTAATCCCGGCACGCGGTGACCGTTTCCTCGGGCAACCAGGTGTTGTAGGCCTTGTTGGCTTTCTCGCCGGCGAAGACCTCCATCCAATGAATTTTGCGCTTGCCGCCGTAGGCCTTTTTCACGGCCGCATCGAACACGCGTACGCTGGCGCGCCAGATGTCGCGGCCCGTCCCGTCGCCTTCGATGAAGGGAATGATGGGCTGATCGGGCACGTGCAATTTGCCGTTCGAGATGCTGATCTTCTCGCCCCCGGCGGGGATCTTTAGACTGACCGGCTTGGCGTCTGACATTCCTTTGGCTCCTCAAAAATGCAGTCGCAATGCTAGCATGCGCGACCGGAGACGAGCATTGCGCAACCTGAAATCGACACCAGCAAAAGACGGCTTCCGCATGCCCGCGGAATTCGAGCGGCATTCCGCATGTTGGATGCTGTGGCCGGAACGATCGGATAACTGGCGTCTCGGCGCGAAGCCGGCGCAGGCGGCATTCGCCGCGGTTGCCGCGGCGATCTCAAGCAGCGAGCCGGTGACGGTCGGGGTCTCCGCGGCGCAGTTTCAGAATGCGCGCGCACGACTGCCGCGCACTGTACGGGTCGTTGAAATCACCAGCAACGATGCATGGATGCGCGACTGCGGCCCCACCTTCGTCATCGATGAGAAAGGACGGCGGCGCGGGGTCGATTGGACCTTCAATGCCTGGGGAGGGCTGCAGGGAGGTTTGTATTTTCCCTGGGACCGGGACGATCAGGTGGCGCAAAAGGTATTGGAGATGGAGCAGGCGGATCGGTATCGCACCTCACTCGTGATGGAAGGCGGCGCCATTCACGTCGACGGACAGGGTACCTGCCTGACCACGGAAGAATGCCTGCTCAATGCGAATCGCAATCCGCATCTGACGCGCGGCGACATAGAAGAGCAGCTGCAGCGGTATCTTGCCGTCAGCAAGGTGATCTGGCTGGACAAGGGCGTCTACCTGGATGAGACCGGAGGTCATATCGATGAGCTGGCCTGCTTTACCAGTCCCGGGCATGTCGCGCTCACCTGGACGGATGATCGCTCCGATCCGCAGTTCGAAATCTCGCAGGATGCCTATCAACGCTTGCGTCATGCCACGGACGCGCGCGGCCGCCGCTTGGAGATTCACAAAATTCATCAGCCCGGGCCCCTGTTCATGACCGCCGAGGAAGCAGCGGGGATCGATGCCCACGCGGGCAGCCACCCGCGCCGAGCGGGCGACCGGCTGGCCGCCTCCTATGTCAACTTCTACATAGCGAATCGGTGCGTGGTCATGCCGCTGTACGAAAAGCGCCGCGATGCAGCGGCGATGCGCACCCTCAAACGCTTGTTTCCGACCCGCGAAGTGCTCGGTGTCCCAACCCGTGAAGTGCTGCTGGGAGGGGGCAATATTCATTGCATTACCCAACAAGTGCCCAGGCCGAAAGGCGGCAAGGGGCCTGTCTGAGTACTCGGCGCGAGCCTCCTATGTCGGACAAAATGGAACTTTGCTGCGCGCTAGGTCTCGAAAGCCTTTATTCTACGCAGCCTTAAACCCAAGTCCCCCCTCATAATTGGAACCCGTAGTGCATTCATCGATCAAGAATAAGGCCGCCTCGCGGCTGGCCGCGCTGTTATGCGCCTGTGTCTTTGGTTTGATTGCCGCAGGCTGTCATCACAACAACTTGGACAGCGGCTTTGGCGTGGCATGGACCTCGTTGACCACGACCGACGATACCGGTCAATTCACGAGCTACCTGGTGACGATCGATTCAGTCGTTCTGGTCGGCAAACTCAATGGTGCGGTTTCCGCGGTTGCGGTTCCCGAGACCGTCGATTTCACCAAGCTCACCAATCTGTCGGAGCTCTGGGCAACAGCGAGTCTGCCGGTCGACACCTACACCTCCGCCATCATCACGCTCGATTACACGAACGCGCAAATTTCGGTGATGGTGAACGGTGCGCCGGTCAAAGTGAGTATCGTGGATCCGTCGGGTGCGGTTCCGACCACGATCGCGGTGAACGTTTCCTTCGATCCAAACAACCAGTTGGTGCTGCAGCCCACTTTTGCCACGAGCAACGCGCTGCGTCTTGCCATCAACTACGACATCTCGGCGTCGAACAAGGTCAACCTGACGACCAGCCCGCCGACCCTGACGGTGAAGCCCTTCATGTCGTTGGCCACCACGGCGGCCGACAACAAGCTGATCAGGGTGCGCGGTCCGCTGATCAATTCGAGCGTCAACGGCGGCACGTACACCGTCGTCGTGCGGCCGTTCTTCGACGAAGTGAACAGCCTGGGTACGAACACAATTTTCAACGACGCCAATACTGTCTATACCCTGGGCGGCGTAACCTATATCGGAGCGCCCGGCATCTCGGCATTGTCGCAAACCTCCGCCGGATCGACGGAAACCGCCGCCTACACCACCTTCGAACCAACGCCGACACCCGCCGCGGGCGTGACCGCCGGCATCTTTCATTCCAAGTATGTTGTCGCCGGCGGCACCTTGGAAGATTTCTTCACGGACGGCATGGAAGGCGATGTGATCGCGCGCAGCGGCAATACGCTCACCATACGCGGCGGGACGCTGTTCGCGAATGCGGCCCAGGTGATCCAGTATGAAGACCTGGATTCACAGGTGATCGTGGGCCCCAGCACGCAGGTGACCGCAGACGGCGTCTCGACGCTGGGGGCCTTGAATTACAACTCGATTGCCGTCGGACAGCACATCGTTGCACGGGGACTTTATTCCTTGTCGTCCGCCGGTGTGACCATTCTCGATTCCACCGGATCCTCGACGGACACGGGCTCGGTGCGCCTGCAGTCAACGGAGCTGTTCGGCTCGTTGGTTTCGTCTGCGGCCGGCAGCCTGCAGTTGAATCTGAGCGGCATCGAAAACTGGCCGGCCAGCGTCTATAACTTTGCCGGCAATGGCACCGCGGCCGCGCAGGATCCCACGGCGGCCAATTTCACGGTCAACACCGGCGCACTCACGCTTCCCGCGGCAGTCGCAGGGGATCCCTTGTGGATCGACGGTTACGTTGCGCCCTTCGGGTCGGCGCCGCCCGCGTTCCTCGCCCAGAGCGTGAACGCGGAGCCGGGCGTGCCCGGCACGTTGGCGGTGACCTGGACGGGCACCGGCACCGCGGCGCCGTTTTCCGCGCTCAGCGCCAGCGGTTTGACGATCGACCTGGCCAATGCCGCATTCGGTTCCGGCCAGCTGCGCATCGGCGCCGAAACCATCGACATCACGACATTGACTGCAAGCCCCAGCATCGTTCCGGCGGTGGCCGTACCGGCGGCGACGACAGGTCTGCCACTGTTTAATCCGCGATTCGCCGTGGGTCCCGGCGCCATCAGCGAGAGCAGCACCGGTTCCATCGCCTCATTCGTCACATTTGCCGGCTTCGTGACGCAACTCAACACGACATTTGCCACGCCGACGCCGGCGACGCAGTTCGTGGCCCGAGGCATGTACGACCGCGCCAGCAACACCTTTACCGCTTCCAGTATCGACGTGGTCCTCTAAACTATTCCCCTCATGGGGAAACTCGCCATACGTCTCGGATTGGCCTGTGCGCTGGCGGCGAATTGTCATTGGGTCCATGCGGAGTCCGCGGCCGCACCGATTTCCGGAGGCGCGCCTGCGACGGACGGTGCGCAGGTACGCCCCCGCATCTGTCTGGTGTTGTCCGGGGGCGGTGCGCGCGGCATGGCGCACATCGGCGTCCTCAAGGTTCTTGAAGAACTGAAGGTGCCGATTGATTGCATCGCCGGCACCAGCATGGGCGCCGTCGTCGGCGGTTTGTATGCGAGCGGCATGACGGCTGCGCAGATCGACGCCACCATGCGCTCCCTCGATTGGCAGGAGGCGTTTCGCGATGCGCCGCCGCGCCGCGATCTGGCATTTCGGCGCAAACAAGACGATCGAAACTTCCTGGTGCGCCTGCCGCTCGGCTTGAAGCACGGCAAGATTCTCTTGCCGAAGGGCTTCATCCAGGGGCAAAAATTGCAGGAGACGCTGCGCCAGCTCACCCTGCCTTTCAGCAACAGCACCAACTTCGACGTGCTGCCGACGCCATTTCGCGCGGTGGCCACCGACTTGGTCACCGGCAAGGCCGTGCTCCTGGACAAGGGCGACCTCTCCATTGCCATGCGCGCGAGCATCTCCGCGCCGGGTCTGTTTGCGCCGGTGGAGACCCAGGGCCTGCTGTTGGTCGACGGCGGCCTGGCAGAGAATTTGCCCATTGATGTCGCGCGGCAGATGCACGCGGACATCCTGATCGTCTCCGACGTGAGTTTCCCCCTGCAATCGCGCGCAGCCCTCGACTCGGCCCTGTCGATTTCCAATCAGATGCTGGCGATTTTGGTGCGCAAGGACACGGATCGCCAGCGCGCCACCCTGGGCGCCGCGGATGTATTGATCGAGCCAATCCTGGGGTCCGCGAGTTCCACCGACTTCACGGCGGCCAATTCGACCATTGCCGCCGGGGAAAACGCCGCGCGCAGCATGCTCGCAAGACTCGAAGCGCTGCGTGTCGGCGATGAGGCGTACACCGATTACCTGGTGCGCCGCGCCGCGCGCGAACCCGGTCTGCCTCCCATCAAGTTCGTGCGGGTCGATGAAGAGTCCAAGCGTTATGAAAAAACCATCCTCGCGGAGATGCAGCCGCTGGTGGGCAAGCCCTTGGATGTGGACGCGGTCGGCGAGCGCATCACGGAGCTGTATGGCCTCGGCAATTTCGAGACGCTGGATTACGCGCTCGTGGATGAGGGTCAGGGCACCGATGCCGAGTCGGGAATCGAAATACGGGCGCGGCGCAAGTCCTGGGGACCCAACTATGTGCGCTTCGGATTGGATTTGGAGGACAATTTTCAAGGCAACAGCCGCTACAACGCGGCGGCGCGCTTCATTTTGACCGAACTCGACAAGCTCGGCGGTGAGCTGGTGACCGATGTGCAGATCGGCAGCGATCCCAAGGTGGCCAGCGAGTTCTATCAACCCCTGAATGCCACGCGCACCTGGTTCATCGCGCCGAGCCTGCGCATCGAAGCACGGGATCTGCAGCTCTACGCCAATGACGTCGAGGTGGCGGACTATCGCGATCGCGAGGCGGAAGCCGCTTTCGACATCGGCCGCACGCTCGGCAATTGGGGCGAGATCCGCGTCGGTTATCACCGCATCAACGGCTCGGCGACCGTGCGTCTGGGCGACCCGACGCTGGTGCAGTCGCAATACAACAATGGCGAGCTGTTCGTGAAGTTCAGCTACGATCGACTCGACAATTTGCATTTTCCGCGCGAGGGATCCCAATTTACCCTGCGCTGGGACGCGAATCGCACCGACCTGGGCGCAGATAACGCGTACGACAAGGTGCAGGCAGACTGGCTCACCGCCCGCTCGCTCGGCCGCAATACACTGCTGCTCTGGGCGTCAGCGGGCAGCGTGGTGGGCGGCACGATCAAGGCGACCGCGGTGCCTGACTTCTTTGCCTTGGGCGGATTTTTCAATTTGTCGGGACTCGCGCCCAGTTCCCTGTACGGACCTGACTACGCCATTGCCCGCGCCATCTATTTTCGCAAGATTGGCCGCGGCGGCGAGGGATTTTTTGAATTTCCCGCCTATATCGGCATGTCGCTGGAAATGGGCAACACCTGGCAGACGCGCCGCGATATCAGTTTCGGTTCGACGCGCAAGGACGCGTCTTTGTTTCTGGCGTTCGATACGTTTTTGGGTCCGGTGTACCTGGGCTCCGGCTACGACACGGGCGGGCACAGCGCCTACTATTTGTTCCTGGGCAGAACTTTTTGAGCGCTGGCGCGCCAGTACCGAGGTACTAGAAGCTGCGGCTTTCGCCGAGATTCTCCACCTTTTCGAAAACCAGGGCCGGTTGATCGCCGATGCGCGAATACTCATGCTTGCGCGACATGTCCTCGAGCATCCGATCGCGCTCCGCAGCAGTGAAGAACCAATGCGTTTTTTGCCAATCGGCTCCGACCAGCTTGGCGAACGGATCTCCCCGGCGCAGCCGCACCCGAATGCCGTAGGGTTGCGGCAGAACCGGAATGGTGCGAATCATATTTTGCTGGTTGGCGATTCCCATGCGCGGAAGATAACGGAATCGCCGTTGCGGTGCCAGCCATTGCGTCGCGATACAGCATGCTAAACTCCGCCGCGTTCTATGAGGTAACTGATGGCATCGTCTTACACAGCCTCCGACATCGAGGTATTGAGCGGCCTGGATCCCGTACGACGGCGGCCAGGCATGTACACCGACACCACGCGGCCGAATCACCTGGCGCACGAGGTAATCGACAACAGCGTGGACGAAGCCGTGAACGGCTACTGCGACCGCATCGATGTGACGCTGTTCAAGGACGGTTCTTGCGAGGTCGAAGACAACGGCCGCGGCATGCCCGTCGACATTCATCCGAAGGAAAAGATCAGCGGTGTGGAGCTGATCCTGACCCGTCTGCATGCCGGGGGGAAATTCAACGACAAGACCTATCAGCACGCCGGCGGATTGCACGGCGTGGGCGTCTCGGTGGTGAACGCGCTGTCGAAGAACCTGGAATGCTGGGTGCGCCGCGGCGGCAAGGAGTACAACATCAGTTTTGCCGGCGGCAAGGCAACCTCCAAGCTCGAAGTCGTCGGCGAAGTGCCGAAGTCCAAGACCGGCACCACCATCCGGTTCTGGCCGGATCCCAAGTATTTCGATACCGACAAGTTCGCCATCCCGAAGCTCAAGCAGGTGCTGCGCGCCAAGGCCGTGCTGTGCCCGAACCTGCGCGTCACGCTGAAGAACGAAATCAGCGGCGAGAAGGACGAATGGCTCTACACCGGCGGTTTGCACGAGTACCTGGCGGAAGAGCTGGGCAAAGGAGCGTGGCTGCCGGCTGAAACCTTCTACGGCAAGCGCGATATCGAGGGCGGTTCGCTCGACTGGGCGTTCGCCTGGGTGCTCGAGTCCGAGCACGGCATTACCGAAAGCTACGTGAATCTGATTCCCACGACCGAAGGCGGCACGCACGTCAACGGACTGCGCACCGGCGCGGCGGATGCCGTGCGGGAATTCTGTGAGTTTCGCAATCTGGTGCCGCGCGGATTGAAACTGACCCCTGAGGATGTCTGGGACGGTGTCAGTTTCGTGCTCTCCATGAAGATGCGCGAACCGCAGTTCGCCGGCCAGACCAAGGAAAAACTCTCCTCGCGCGAGTCCGCCGGCATTGTCCAAGGGGTGATCAAGGACGCCTTCGCGCTGTGGCTCAACCAGCATTCCGATCAGGGCGAGAAAATCGCGATGCTCGCGATTGCCAATGCGCAACAGCGGTTCAAGGACAGCCAGAAGGTCGCGCGCAAGCGCGTCGTCGCCGGTCCCGCACTGCCGGGCAAGCTCGCCGATTGCGTCAGCCAGGATCCGGCCCGCGGCGAGCTGTTCCTGGTGGAGGGCGATTCGGCCGGCGGCTCTGCCAAGCAGGCGCGCGATCGTGTGACGCAGGCCATCATGCCGCTGCGGGGAAAAATATTGAACACCTGGGAGGCCGACATCGGCGAGGTGCTGCAGTCCCAAGAGGTGCACAACATCAGCGTGGCGATCGGCGTCGATCCGGCCGCGAGCGATCTGTCCGGCCTGCGCTATCACAAGATCTGCATCCTGGCGGATGCCGACAGCGACGGACAGCACATCGCCACGCTGCTGTGCGCGCTGTTTCTGCGGCATTACCGGCCGCTCGTGGTCGCGGGCCACATCTACGTCTGCATGCCGCCGCTGTTTCGCATCGATGCCGGCAAGGAAGTGATCTACGCGCTCGACGAGGCGGAGCGCGAAAAGGCCTTGAAGCGCATCGCCGCGGAGAGTCCGCGCACCAAACCGGTCGTGACACGCTTCAAGGGCCTGGGTGAAATGAGCCCGCTGCAATTGCGCGAGACCACCATGGCGCCGCAAACGCGCCGGCTGGTGCAGATGACCATCGACACCAAGGACAGCCCGGATCAGCTCATGGACATGCTGCTCGCCAAGAAACGCGCGGGCGACCGGCGCGAGTGGCTCGAGAACAAGGGCAACCTCGCGCATATCTAGTGCGCGCCAGGCCATGAAAGAGCAAGAGCTCAACTTCGAGGGCGTCGAGAAGGAACCGCTGAAGAGTTTCGCCGAGCGCGCGTACCTCGATTATTCGATGTACGTGATCCTGGATCGGGCGCTGCCGCACTTGGGCGACGGCCTGAAGCCCGTGCAGCGGCGCATCGTCTACGCCATGAGCGAGCTGGGGCTCGCGGCCGGCGCCAAGCACAAAAAATCCGCGCGCACCGTCGGCGATGTGATCGGCAAGTTCCATCCGCACGGCGACTCGGCCTGCTACGAGGCCATGGTGCACATGGCGCAGGACTTTGCCTATCGATACCCGATCGTCGACGGGCAGGGCAACTGGGGTTCGACGGACGATCCGAAATCCTTCGCCGCCATGCGGTACACCGAATCGCGGCTCACCCGCTATGCCGACCTGCTGCTGCAGGAACTCGACGCGGATACGGTGGACTGGGCGCCGAACTTCGACGGCTCGCTCGAAGAGCCCACGATGCTGCCGGCGCGCGTGCCGAATCTGCTGCTGAACGGCGGATCGGGCATCGCGGTGGGCATGGCCACGGACATTCCGCCGCATAACTTGCGCGAGGTGGTGAACGCCTGCGTGGCGCTGCTGGACGATCCGGAATTGAGCACGCGCAAGATCATGGCGCACATCAAAGGGCCGGATCTGCCGACCGGCGCCGAAATCGTCTCGCCGCGCGATGAGCTGGTGCAGATGTACAACAGCGGTTCCGGCAGTTTCAAGGCGCGCGCCACCTATGAAATCGAGGAGGGCGAGATCGTGATCGACGCGCTGCCGTTTCAGGTGTCCGGCAGCAAAGTCCTCGAGCGGATTGCCGCGCAAATGCAGCAGAAGAAGCTGCCCATGGTCGATGATCTGCGCGATGAATCGGACCACGAGAACCCGACGCGCCTGGTGCTGGTGCCGAAATCCAACCGCGTCGATATCCCGGCGCTCATGGCGCACCTGTTCGCGACCACCGATCTCGAGCGCAATTACCGGGTGAACCTCAACGTCATTGCGCTCGACGGGCGCCCGCGCGTGATGGGCCTGAAGGAATTGCTGCTGGAGTGGCTCACGTTCCGCAAATCAACGGTCACCCGCCGTCTGAATCATCGTCTGGCGAAGCTGAATGCGCGCCTGCACATCCTCGACGGCATGTTGATTGCGTTCTTGAATCTCGATGAAGTCATCCGCATCGTGCGCACCGAGGATGAGCCCAAGCCCAAACTGATCAAGCGCTTCAAGCTGACCGACGAACAGGCGGAGTACATCCTCGACACCAAGCTGCGCCAGCTTGCACGCCTCGAGGAAATGAAAATCCGCGACGAGCAGAAGAAGCTCGCGGAAGAGCGCGATGAGCTCGAAAAGATCCTCAAGAGCAAGGCGCGGCTCACCAAGCTGGTCCGCGAGGAGCTGATCAGCGACGCGGAGGAGTTCGGCGATGAGCGGCGCACGCGCCTGGTGGAGCGCGAGGCCGCACAGGCCATCGCCGAGACCGAATTGCTGAGCAGCGAGCCGACCACCGTGGTCTTATCGCGCCTCGGCTGGGTGCGCGCCGCGAAAGGACACGACATCGATGTGCGGGCGTTGAGCTACAAGAGCGGCGATGAATACCAGGCATCGGCAAAGGGCCGCAATTTGCAGCAGGCGGTGTTCATCGATTCGACCGGCCGTGCCTACAGCCTAGATGCACATCAGCTGCCGGCGGCGCGCGGTTACGGCGAGCCGCTTTCCGGCACCGTCGATCCGCCCGACGGCGCGACCTTCGCGGCGGTCCTGATCGGCGAACCGGACGACTTGTGGCTTCTGGCAAGTGATGCCGGCTACGGATTTGCCGTGCGCTTGCGTGAAATTTACGCGCGCAACAAGAAGGGCAAGTCGGTGCTCAAGGTGCCGGAGAATGCGCTGGTGCTGCCCGCGCAGCCGTTGGGGAACCGGGAAGCGCTCGCGATTTTCGTCAACAATGACGGCGAAGTGCTGGCCCTGCCGGTGGATCAAATCGAAGAGATGACGGCCGGCAAGGGCCAGAATCTGTTCGGCATCCCGGGCAAGAAATCCGCCGAGCGCGACGAGTACCTGGTCGCCATGGCGGTGGTGGCGCCCGGGGAGGTGCTGACGATCTACAGCGGCAACAGCGCGCCGATGAAGCTCAAGTTCGAGGAGCTCAAGCAGTTCCAGGACAAAAAGGGGCAGCGCCGCCAGCGCTTCTCGCGCGCCTACAAGCAGGTTGATCGGCTCGAAGTGGGACCCGGCTAGCGCTCGCCCGACATCGTGACATCCTCGGGCGCATTCACGAAGTAGCCCTGGATGAACTCGATGCCCAGCTGCCACAGCACCGCCATGGTGTTCGCGTCTTCGACGCGCTCGGCGACCGTCTCGATACCCTGGCGCTTCGCGGCCTCGACCAAGCCTTTGACGCGCTGCTGTTGGATCTGATTCGTGGACAGTCCCTGCATCAGGGAACCGTCGACCTTGATGAAGTTCATCTCGATGTCATTGAGCAGCTTGAGCGGATCGCGGCCGGTGCCGAAGTGCTCAAGCGCGAAGCGAAAGCCGAGCTTGCGCAAACTCTCCGCCAGCTCCTTCGTCTGCCTGACGTACTGATTCGCGAGTTCCTCGGTCACCTGCATGCACAGACGCTTCGGCTCGATCTTCAGGTGCTTGAGCTGCTGCTCGAGCCACGACAGCAGGCTCCTGTCGAGGACGGTATCCTTCGAGAGGCGCACGAAAATGCAGGCGGCCTTGCGATTGGCTGCGAACGACATCGATGCGCCGATCACCCAGCGATCGATGTTCTTCATCAAGTCGTTGCGCTCGGCGGCGGCGATGAACTCCGCGGGCAGCACCTCGTTGCCCTGTTCATCCAGCATGCGCACCAGCACGTCGAACATGCCCTTGTCTTCGCCGAGCAGGCTGGCAATCGGTTGCTGCACCAGGCGGAAGCGATTCTCCATCAAGGCGCTCTTGATGTGCTTCACCCAGATCTTGTCGTATGCCTGCACCCGGGTATCGGTGTCGGCCTTGTCCACCACGTACATCTGATTGCCGCCGAGCTCCCGTCCGCGGCGCGTGGCGCTGACGGCGTCGGTGATGGCGGCACCGACCTCGGGATTGGTGGGCGGCAGGAGCCCCAAGCCCACGGTGACCGTGGCCGACAGCGTTTTGTCCTCGAGCACAAAGAGATGATCATGCACGCGCTTTACGACATTCTCGGCCCAGGTCTCGACATCCTTCGCCGTACCGCGATCCAGCATCATCAACAGGCCGTTGCCGCCGAAGCGGCCGCACAGGTCGGTGCTGGTCAATTGCGAACGCAGCAACTCAGCCAGCTGCGCCATGAAGTCCTCGCTGGCGACGACGCCGATGGCGTGCTGGATGTCGATGAAGCGATCCGGCTTCAAGTGGGCGATCTGGCGCACGCCGCCTTTCATGCTCTGCGCGGCGCGTTCGCGCATCGCGGTCAGCAGGTAGCGTTGCTGCAGAAATTGGGTCGTGGCATCGTTTTTCACGGCGTCCGACAGCTGCACTTCCAGATCGCGATCCTTCTTCGGCAGCGCGGAGATGGCGATGCGCACCGCGGGCTCGTTCTCGTAGTCCGCCCTCGTCAGGTTCAATTCGAGCGCGAGCGTGGAGCTGTCCGATAGCAGCGCCTGCACCTTGAGTCCATGATCGCTCCACTTGCCCTGCAGACAGGCCACCAGCGCGCCTTTGAGAGCGGGGTGTGTCTCCTGCTCGAACAGATCCATGAGCGGCGTGCCGTTCAGCGCATCGTTCTCGGAATAGCCGAACAACTCGAGCCAGGCGCGGTTGGCGTCGACGATGATGCCTTCCTGCACGTGCGTGATGGCATCGGCCGATCCGTCCAGAAAATTTTGCAGCTGCTCGCGATATTCGCGCGCTGAGGAAACCGTGCTTGATAGCGCGCGCTCCAGCCGATGGGCGCGCAGCTCGCGCGACGCGACGGCTTGCAGGCGGTCGCGATTCGCGAGCGTGACCACATCCTGGCAGCCCAGGCGCATCGCCAGCGCGATCGCCGCCTCATCGACCGTCTCGCGCACGATGAGCACCGGCATGTCCGGCGCGTTCTGCTGCTTCACCTTCATGATGGAAGCGAGGTCCACCTTGAGATCCTCGGTGAAGGCAATCAGCATTTCCGGATTGAGCTGCGTCAGTGCATCGCCAAGATCGCTGGCATCGGGCAGCCAGGTGCAGTGAACTGGATGGCCTGCGTTGCGCAGGGTGCTGTTGATCGCCTCGACGTGGTCCTGCGACCTCGCCATCACGATCATTGGTACCGCCCCCTGTTCGTTCAACGGAAAATCCTCGTAAATTGGCGCAAAGTGTAACACCTTAGAATTTGCCGATTCTGGGACCGGCGTCAATACCAGGCCAAGTATTGGCGCCTAACTGGCCACAAACGTTGAGTGCGGCTATCATACGCGCCCTTCAATGCGAGGCCTCGATGGCTAACTACAGTACAAACGAATTCAAAGCCGGCTTGAAAATTCTCATCGACGGCGACCCGTACGCCATTGTCGAGAATGAGATGGTCAAGCCCGGCAAAGGGCAGGCTTTCAACCGGGTGCGAGTCCGGAACCTCAAGACCGGCCGCACCATCGAACGCACCTGGAAATCAGGCGACACGGTCGAAGCGGCCGACGTGGTCGACACCGATATGCAGTATCTATACAGCGACGGGGACTTTTTCCATTTCATGGTGCCCGACACTTTCGAGCAGCTCACGGCTTCCAAACAGGCGGTGGGCGAGGGCGCTCAATGGCTGAAAGACGGCACGATTTGCGTCGTAACGTTGTGGAACGGAGTGCCGCTGGTGGTCACGCCCCCGGCGCACATGGAGCTCAAGGTAATCGAGACCGACCCCGGCGTACGCGGCGATACGGCGACCGGCGGCTCAAAGCCCGCGAAGCTGGAAACCGGCGCCATGGTGCGGGTGCCGCTGTTCATCAACGAGGGTGAGGTGCTGCGCATCGATACCCGCACCGGCGAGTATCTGTCGCGCGGCAAGGGCTAGGGGAGCGTAAAAAGACTCAAGGCACGAAAACAACAGCGCCTTGAATCTTTTACGTTCTCCGGCGAGATCTCGAGCCGATCAATATCACCGGCCGGCCACGCGACGCTCGAGCTCACGGTGTCAGGCATTGTCGATGCTGAATGCCATGGCGTCGGACAATCGATTTGCGCCCAGGGCAATCGCGACCAGCCGGTCGAACCCCAAGGCGACGCCGGCGCAGTCGGGGAGCCCGCTCTCGAGAGCCGCCAGGAAATTTTCATCCAGGGGGGCTTGAACCTGTCTGCGCTCGCTGCGCAGCGACAAATCATGCATGAAGCGGGCGCGCTGCTCTCGAGGCTGCGAGAGCTCGTGAAATCCGTTCGCGAGTTCCAGCCCATCGAGATACATCTCGAAGCGTGCCGCCACTCGCGGCAATCCGGGCTTCAAGCGCGCCAGCGCCGCTTGTGAGGCCGGATAGTCGCAGATGAAGCAGGGATTGCCGCGCCCCAGCCGCGGCCCGACGATGAGGCCCATCAGAAGATCCAGTTTCGCGTCGCGATCAAGGTCTGCATCGCAATGGATACCATGGCGGCGCGCCGCCTCGAGCAATGCATCCTCGCTCGAGCCAAACGCATCGACGCCGGCATGACGTTGCAGCGCGGCCGCGTAACTCAGGCGCTCCGCGGTTCCCAGCACGCGGGTTGGGGCCAGCAGTCTGCCAATCAGCGCCTCGACTTCATCCATCAGGGCCGCCTCGTCGAGACCGACGCGGTACCACTCGATCATCGTGAATTCCGGGTTGTGCCAACGTCCGCGTTCGGCATCTCGAAAGACCTTGCAGATCTGATAGATGTCGCCGCTGCCGGCGGCCAATAGACGCTTCATGGCATATTCAGGGGAGGGACAGAGATAGCTGCGGCCCGGCAGCCCGGTAATCTGCGTGGCCAGCGATTCGATCTGCGGATCGCTCACGGCGGCGGCGCTCAAGATCGGCGTCTCCACTTCCAGCACGCCGCGCTCGTTGAAGAACGCGCGGGCGGCACCCAGCATCGCGGCGCGCTGCCGTAGTGCGGGTAGTGCGGCTGTCGGGCGCCAGTTCACTCGAGGTATCCGAGCGATTGGCCCAGCCTGACCGCCGCGCCGGCCCGCAAGTTCTCGTGCCAACAGACGCGATTCGCTTGAAAGAGCAGGATGACGGTGGAACCCATGTTGAAGCGGCCGAATTCCTCGCCCTTGTCCAGGGACACATCCTGAGGCGGCAGCCGGGTCACGACCCGCCGCGCCGCCGGCGTGATATCGCCCGCCCAGACCGTGGCGATGCTGCCCACATTCAGTGCGCCGACCATGATGAGCGCGAATTCGCCGAATGCGCTGTCAAAGAACGTCAGCACCCGCTCGTTGCGGGCAAACAGTCGGGGCACTAACGAGGCCGTGGCCGCGTTGACGCTGAACAGACGGCCCGGAACATACACCGCCTCGCGCAATCGCCCGCGCAGCGGCATGTGCACCCGGTGGTAGTTGAAAGGCGCAAGATAAATCGTGGCGAATGCGCCGTCCGCAAACCGGCGTGCCGAGGAATCCGAGGCCAACAACTCCGCCAGACTGTAGTGCCGGCCCTTGGCTTGCAGCAGGCGATCGCCGTCGATCCGGCCGGCTTCGCTGATCACGCCATCGGCCGGGCAGGCAATATCGCGGGAACCAGGCGCGATGCTGCGGGCATGGGCTTTAAGCGCGCGCGTGAAGAACTCATTGAAGCTGCCGTAAGAGAGAGGATCGGATTGCGCCGCCTCGGTCATGTCGATCGTGTAGAGCCTCAAGAAACCGCGGATCAGCCAATTCTTGAACCAAGCAGCGCGCACGCGGGTCGCACGCAGCACCAGCCTCGACACAGCGTGCTGCGGCAGCACGTGCTGAAACCACACGAACAGCCGCTCGGACCTCATGCGCGCGCGGTCACGATGCGCCGATAATCGCTTTGCAAGGCCTCGACCGTGAACGGGCCGGTCAGGATGGCGGCGAGGTGGCCGGCTGGATCGATCACGAAGATCGCCGTGGAATGATCGACGATGTAATCGCCGTTTGGTGCCGACTGAATGGCCACGGCCACGCCCCATTTTCTGGCGAGGGCTTCGATGGCCGGCTGGCTGGACGCGGTGAGGCCGATAAACTCAGGATCAAAGGCAGGTACAAACGTGTTCAGCTGCGCCGGCGTGTCTCGCTTGGCATCGACGGACACGAAAATGACCTGAGGCGGCGCCACGGAGCTTGCCGTCCGCAGCTGTTTTGTCAGTGCCGCGAGTGTGGTCAGGGTGGTCGGACAGTAGTCAGGACAATTTGTATAGCCGAAAAACATCAGTGACCAGTGGCCGCGCAGATTGGCCGCTCCAAAGCTGCGGCCCTGGTTGTCGATCAAGCTAAAATCCGCCAGCGTCCGGGGCGGTGCGAGTAAGGTACCGCTCGCGAGTGCCACCGGCGGCCGGGTCCACAAGATATTCGGCCAGACGAGCGCCGCAATGAGGCCGCCGGCGGCGAGCACGCCGAGAAGTACGAAGGACAACAGTTTCGATCGAGTCATGCCGAGATTATCCCACACAGCCCCCGAGAGCGTCGGCGCGGCCATCGAGCGTTGCGCGCGCGCGCTGCGCGCCGGCCGCGTGCATTTCGGTCATGGCACCGCCAACGCGCGCGACGAAGCCGCCGAATTGGTGTTCTATGTTGCGGGGCTCGCGCACAGCCTCGGCGCAAGTGCCTACTCCCGTACACTCCGGCCGCGCCAGGTCGCGCGTATCGATGCGCTGCTGCAGCGGCGCATCGCCGAGCGCATCCCGCTTGCCTACCTCACGCATCGTGCGTTTTTCGCGGAGTTGGAGCTGTATGTCGATGAGCGGGTGCTGGTGCCGCGCTCGCCGATCGCGGAACTCGTGGTCAATCGCTTTGAGCCCTGGATCCGATCGCGCCGCGTGCGCCGAATCCTCGACATCGGCACCGGATCCGGCGCCATCGCACTGGCGTGCGCGAAGGCTTTTCCGCGTGCGCGGGTGGATGCGGCCGATATTTCCACCGCGGCGCTCCAGGTATGCCGCCGCAACGTGCGCCGCCTCGGGCTGACCGCCCGCGTCACTCCGTTGCGATCCGACTATTTCAGCGCCGTTGCGGGTCGTTACGATATCATCGTGAGCAACCCGCCCTACGTGGGTCGCGCCGAGATGCGCACGCTGCCGCCCGAGTATCGGCACGAACCGAAGTTGGGCCTGGCATCCGGCGCCGACGGCCTGGATTCGGTACGGGCGATTTTTGCTGAAGCGCGGTCTTATCTCGAAGACGACGGCATTTTGGTCGTGGAGGTCGGCAATACCGAGGCGGCACTGCTCAAAGCATTTCCGCGTCTGCCGTTTGTGTGGCCGCGCATTGCGATGGGCGGCGAGGGCGTATTTCTGCTGAATGCGCGTGATCTGGACTATGCGGGAGATCCTTAAGACGTGGCGGGAGATCTTTAAACGTGGCGGGCAACACTTTCGGGCGGATTTTCACGATAACGAGTTTTGGGGAGAGCCATGGCCCTGCGCTCGGTTGCGTTGTAGACGGCTGCCCGCCGGGACTCGAAATTACCGAAGCGGAACTGCAGGTCGATGTTGACCGCCGCCGGCCAGGCACCTCGAAATTCACCAGTCAGCGGCATGAGCCCGATACCGTGCGCATCTTGTCCGGCGTGTTCGAGGGCAAAACCACGGGCACGCCGATCGCGCTCTTGGTCGCGAACGAAGACCAGCGCTCGCGCGATTACGAGAAGATCAAGGACCGCTTTCGCCCGGGTCACGCGGACTACACTTACCAGCAAAAGTACGGGTTTCGCGACTATCGCGGCGGCGGCCGTTCCTCGGCGCGGGAAACGGTTGTGCGCGTGGCGGCAGGCGCCATCGCGCGCAAATATTTGCGCGAGCGGCAGGGCGTCAGCATCCACGGATACCTGGCCCAGCTCGGCCCCATCGTGCTGCAGCCGGTCAACAGCCAGGCCGCATACGAGAATCCGTTTTTCTGCCCTGATCCGAGCCGTGTGCAGGAGCTCGAGGATTTCATTTGGCGCATTCGCGAGGCGGGAGATTCCATCGGCGCGCGCGTGACGGTCATCGCCTCGGGAGTCCCTCCCGGTTGGGGCGAGCCGGTGTTCGAGCGTCTGGATGCCGACCTGGCGAGCGCCATGATGGGTATCAACGCGGTCAAGGGGGTGGAGATCGGCGCGGGGTTCAGGTCGGTCGAACAGCGTGGATCGGAGCATCGCGACGAAATGACTCCCGAGGGCTTCAAAAGCAATCACGCGGGAGGAATATTGGGCGGCATCTCGTCCGGCCAGGACATCATCGTGAGCCTGGCCTTGAAGCCGACCTCCAGCATCACTCTACCGGGTCAAACCATCAACATTCACGGCGAGCCCGTCGAGGTGGTCACCACCGGCCGTCACGACCCGTGCGTGGGCATTCGCGCCACACCGATCGCCGAGGCGATGCTGGCGCTGGTGTTGATGGATCATTGTTTGCGCTTTCGCGCGCAATGCGCGGATGTGGTATCGCCCACGCCCGACATCACGCGCTCACCCGACATCACGCGATGAGCGGCGCGATGTCATTCCCGCGCGTCGCCGTCGTCGGTGTTTCCAGCCTGATCGGCGCGGCGGTGATCGAGGAGCTGCGGGCACGCAAAATTGCACCGGCTGAATTGCACGCGCTCGACGACCAGCGCAGCGTCGGCGCGGCGGCGGGCGGTGATGGCGAGTTGAAGGTGGGGGATGTTGCCGCCTTCGATTTCTCGCGCGTGGACCTGGTGTTTTTCTGCGGGCGTGCGGCGCTCTCGGAACGCTATGCGCAGGCGGCGGCTGCGCATGCCTGGGTGATCGATGGATCGGCGGCGTTTCGCGCGCGCACCGAAGTGCCCTTGGCGGCCGCTGATGTCAATCCGCAGGTGCTCGACGGCGTTGGAAGGCGCGGGCTGATCTCATTGCCGGGAAGTGCGAGTGTGGCGCTCGCAACCGCGCTGGCGCCGCTGCATCAGCTTGGCGGTCTCACGCGGGTCGAAGTGGCGACCTATCAAGCGGTTTCGGGCAGCGGGCGCGGCGCCATGGAAGAACTCGCCGGTGAAACCGTCGCCATGCTCAGCGGTAAGACGGCTCGCGGCCGGGCGTTTGGCCGGCAAATTGCGTTCAACGTCATACCCGTGATCGACAGCTTGGAGGCCGATGGCGTGTCGCGCGAAGAGCGTCGGTTGTGGGAGGAGACCCGGCGGGTGCTGAATTTGCCGGGGCTTGAGATCAACGCCACGGCCGTACGCGTGCCGGTGTTCTTTGGTCATAGCTTGGCGGTCCATGCCGCGTTTCAGAGGCACTTTGACCTTGGGGAGGCGCTAAATGTGCTGCAACGCGGGAGCGGACTTGCCGTCATTGATCCGGAATCGGATGACGAATTTCCGACACCCGCCACACTGGCGAACGCGCCCGATCGGGTATATGTAGGCCGTATCCGGGCTGATTTGACGCGTGATCGAGGTCTAAATTTTTGGGTAGTGGCAGATAATGTTCGGAAATGTGCGGCGCATAACGCAGTTTCAGTGGCCCAGATTTTGGTAAATAGATCCCAGTGAGATATAGTTATTGGCTTATGTAAAAGGCAAGTGAGAATTCGCTTCCAAGCCTCTATAGCACAATGAACTTTGTTCGCTTGCCCACCAGAATTCTGGGAGTAGAAATGTTTGTGACCCT
>Ga0210389_10000260_pt1 | contig 53665 bp, 46 predicted proteins | sample IncBWH28OmetaG_FD_160127 | JGI IMG/M metagenome (GOLD analysis project Ga0210389, IMG submission 160127) | Forest soil microbial communities from Barre Woods Harvard Forest LTER site, Petersham, Massachusetts, United States - Inc-BW-H-28-O ... | reverse complement strand
CTCAGGCTTGATGCTCTGATACTGCGCCCTTAGATCAAGGTATGGGACTCTGATGGACGAATTTGTCATGGCCACGTTGGCTGGCGAAAATTGACAAGCATTGACGCTCGCAACAATAGTATCGCACGTGACTCAACCGATCGGCGCCGAAGAGATGAAGGTGATGGTGCAAAATATTTCAGGATTAGTGACCAGGGTTTTAACCGTTCTACCGCATTCAAGCTAATGTTTGAAGAGAACGGTCGCAGCTTGACGAATACCAATTGCTGAGGCAGCGGCAAGAACCGGGCCTACCACCACCAAGCCCCAGACGAACCTTCGATCAGTAGGAAGGTAGCGCTTGAGGAACACCAATGCCCATGGCAGCAAGGGCAATGCAAACCTCGGGAAGTTCGATCTGGACCAAGCTGGAGCGCTATACGTGTAAAGCGCAACCGCGTAGAGGATCACGAACCAAGCCTCGGCGGTGTGCGCCTTTGCGTATTGGCGCAACTCCCCGCTTCTGATGGCTACCACGAACGCAATTAGCACGAATAGAATCCAGCCCCATGTAAAAACCAGGTTGGTCCAGGGCGCGTTGCGGGGAAATGTATCTTTGAGAATAGCTAGGAAGGGAAAGCCAAAGGGTAGGCCTCCATGCCAATCGTTCTGCTGGTAAAGAGCCACATTAGCGAGAGGATTGCCTAGATAGTGTTTGACGGGCCAGGCATAGAGCGCTCCGATGGCCAGAGCAGCACCTGTGGCCACGGCGGCGTCACGTAGCCGTCGACGATACAACAGTTCAATTCCGAGTCCGATCAACGCAAATACTCCGAACGGGCGAACCACAGTGGCAAGCCCCCCCAGCACCGCTGCCAAAAACCAGCGGTTGCGCCTCAGTGCAAGGAACGAGCCCAAAAGAAACGCGATAAACAACGGCTCGGCTCCTCCGAGCAAAGACCGTTGGAACCAGTCGAAACTGAGCAGTGCGAAAAAGATCGCGATCCAACCGTCCCAGAGCCAATAACAGAGGCTAACGGTGACCAGGGAAGCCAGCACGCAAACGACGATGAGGCTGACCGTCTCCGACAAAGTGGTCACCAGAGACACGGTAGCCACAACGTACGGCAGTCCCCAGAATTGCTTCACGACGACACCGGAAAGCTGCCAGTGGCGGATCGCGGCTGCCAGACGGATATAGCCGGAATTGTCCCCGAAATCTTCAACTTTGGACCAGAAGCTTCCTCCGAGAAGAAAAAAAGTGGCTAGAAACACGCCGTACGATATCAACACCCAAACCAGTACACGCGACAGAGTCGGAGGTTCACGCCACACCGATGCTCTAGAAGGGGCGAAGTCCGCGTTCAAGGGTGTCTTGAGGGATGGTGGAATGCTGTTTATCGTAGCACACGCTGCGGCATAGTCTTTCAGCTGCCAGTTTTTTGCCTCTGTTCCCATAGCAGATTGATGTCAGTCACTATTTCGCCCGGAACCGAAACCGGAGACAAGAGGAAATCTCTGTGCTCACTTCTCTCGAAATCGAACCGTGAAACTCTGATGTAGCCAGACGGCGTGATCCAGTAAGGCACATAGTTGAGCGATTCAATGACCTGGCGAGTTCGATCGTTGCGATGCTCTTTATTGCGAGGCAGAATTTCGCAGACGATAAAAGGGCGGTCCCGCTTTATGATCCGCGGCATGCCCGCGAGCACATCCGCCTCAAAATCTTCAACGTCAATTTTGATCAAATCCACCTTCATCGGGTGACGAGCCTCATAGTCATCAAATTGGACCGTCTCCACTACGTGACCGGGCGCCCCCTGCCTAACCTGCCAGCTATTTGTGGCCAGCGTTCCCGTAGCCTCGTAGTCTCTGCCTTCGGCCTCAGGTACATAGAGTGTGGCGCGTGTGGTTTGATTGGACAGGGCCAGGTTCTCGCAAACGACACGATCGTTCAATTGGTTCAACGCAATATTTCTTCTCAGGCCTTCGTAGATCGGCAGCAGCGGCTCAAAACCTACCACCTGTATGGTGGGATTCCAAAAAGCAGCCAGCATCGAATAGAAGCCATAGTTTGCTCCGACGTCGATAAAGGTTGCGGAGCGCGCAAAGAAGAAGCGTAAAGTCTCCGAAGTCTCGCGCTCAAAACCCTCGAGTCCGTGCCAAAACAACGTGCTGGCGAGTGCAATCCCTGAATTCTTTGCAATTCGCATCGTGCGACCGTTCGGCAATCGAATTGACGCACCATTTCTTCGCACTTTCTTTTCAATCTGCGAGGCTATCTGGCTGCTACCCAAATACACCGGTCTCGTACTCGTCGTCAGGAACAGACTAAGATAGTAATTCTCACGCCAGCGCTTCAGAACTCCGCGAACACCCCCAACCATTCAGCCTCCTTACCGGCTGTATACCATTCACCTGCCGCGAATCGGACGGGATGTGACTCCCACAAGCTTCTAAAGTAGCTCTTCCTACACCTGTTTAGCGATAGTCATCCCGAATTTACACGGTGCGAGTTCGAGGAGTTGTTGAACATGCTGTTTCCAAGTGAAATCCTGCGACCTTCGAAGTCCTTTGGCGCTGGAATTTTTCGCCAGCTCTTCATCCTGCACGAAACGACAGACCTGGTCCGCGAGAGCCGTTGGAGAGATCGAGGGAAAAAACAGTGCGGACTCGCCGCATATCTCACGGTGAACGTCCGTGTCTGCTGCAGCGATGGGAAGGCCGCTGGACATTGCCTCAACCAGGGGATGAGCGAACGACTCTGCGTAGGCGGCCGTGACATAAATATCGGATGCACCGTAGATGTGATGCAGCAGGCCGTAGGGGACGGAACCAAGTTCGATCACATCTCCCTCTAGCCCCAGTTGCTTCACCAGGTGCGCCGCCGAATCTGCGCTGTACGATCCGGGGTTCGAATCCGAGCGCAGCTTGCAGGTAAGAATCAGGCAGACTCGTCTCGGCGCGAGCCTGTCGCGCAGCAAGGATAGACCGCGGATGAGGGTCTCGAAGTTCCGGTAATAGTTGTAGTGGCTGACGAAAAGCAACCGCAAAGCGCCTTCTGAGGCTTCTAGCGCGCGGCGGGCGGATTCCGGAAGCGGAGTCTGGTCGGCAAAGAACGACTCCGCGTCGAAGCCGTGATGAATCGCTGTCACTTCAACGCCGGTCCAGTCTCGCAACTGGTTCGCAAACGCTCTGCTGGGTGCAACCGTCACGTCGGCCCGTCGAATCGACCGACGGGCGAACTCTGCCTTCAGTTCCGTGTCGAGCCAAATTTTATAGTCGCCGCGGTTGCGCAGATCACGCTGGAAATCTCGCGAAATATATAGCGCGTTCCGACTTAGAAGGATTTGAGGGACAGGAGAATTCCATAGCGCGAAATTGCCCGTCGAAAGCAACACCTCGGCGCCGGCCTGGCGAATGAGTTGGGGCAGCCGCCGCTGCTCAAACCAGAAGCGCGCCGCAACGCCACCGGGAGGGTCTTGTTCGACGATAGAGACCCCGCCGTGCTTCGCCAGCTCCGTGCGAAGAGCGGAGCTGAGAAGGACTGTGACTCGGACGTCGTTGCGCGCTGCAAACTGCGGCAAAACATTCCGGACATACGTGAGGCCGCCTCCCGCGCTGGCCGCGAGGGCATTGATAAATAAGTGGATCATCGATTGGCGACAAGAGAGCCGGGAGCCGGCCGCAAGATTGGCGCGTATGCGGGAGAAGGGTAACTCACGTTTACTTCGTCGGGGCTGGGAAGCAGGTCCTTCAGAAGAAAGGCCATGATCCAGAAAAATACGCACAAATGGTAGCCCACGGCGAATAGCCAATCCTCAAAGAAAGCGTGCACGAGTCCGGCGATCAGTACCATCGCCATGGGAATTCCAGGATGGTAAACGTTGGCTGTTCTCCTCATCCACAAACACATCTGGACGATCATGCGTACGACCAGGAACAGGAGGAAGACGAAAGGAACCACTCCGAATAGCCCCATGTACTCCATTATGGCGAGGTAGCTGTTGCCATGCTCACGCAGCGCTCCTGCGCCCGTGTAAATACCCTCCATCACGTCAAAGCTCGTGCCCCCAGTCACCTCCCCAACGTCGCTGGTACCGAAACCGGTGCCAAACCATGGATGTTCTTTGACCAGCGCGATCCCCTCTTCCCAGGGATTCTTTCTGGAACCTAACAAGCCTTGCTCTCGCTTGCCCTTGTAGACGACGTTCTCAGTGGTAGCGGAAACAAAGTCGCTGAACTGTTCCGGTCTCGCCACCGCGGCAATCGAGAGGAAAAAAACGCAGAGGAAGGCACCCCGCAAGAGCAGTCGTTGACGCCTAAGACAAAGGCAAAACACCACGGCTGAGACTGCAGCCGCGAGCAGGCTGGCACGTGAGAGAGAGGAGTAGAGCAGGAGGCCGCAAACCAGCAAGACGGCGCCTCTCCGGTACCTCTCTGCAGGGGTCTGGGCAACCACGAATCCCCATAACAACAAAGGAGCGAGCGCGACCGCCATCACGGCGCCCAGGGAATTCGGGTTCCCCATCAGCGACACTCCTATGATAGCTCCCAGGGCGCAGGCGAAGACCACCACCTCCGAGGCGACAAGCAGGCCGCGCATGAATCGCTCTTCGCGGCCGACAATCGCCATTCTCGCTCCCGTAGAAGCGTAGAGAAAGAGCAGGAACAGGCTCGCAACCTTCAGCAGGGCAATCGTCGGAACGTTCGACATCATCGCCGACGCGAGCGCCGAGCCGACGCAAAACAGCGCAGCGAGATGCAACGCCGTAAAAGCACGTTGCCGTTTTCGCATCCACAAAAAAGCCCCCACCGGAGCCCCAATCGCAAGCACAACCCACCGTACCGACCCGGCCAACCCGGCCAACAGTCCCGGGTCAGAACCAGCCCAAAGAAAGACCACCATCAGAAACGGAAAGAAAACGACCTCAAAGCGCCAAAGGCTGGCCACCACGATCTCGATGAGGATCAAACCTTGAAGATAAATCGGGGTGCCGAAATAGAAGAGATATCGCCGGAGAAACAACAGCATCAACACGACGCCAGCCAGCCAGAGCGCCACCTTAGTGTGGAGTTTCATGACTTATCTCCACAAGCAACGAACGCTGCTTTGGCAATACCCGCGGCACAGGCCTCCGGAGAATATTCCCGAATGCGTTGCAGACTTCGCTCTCCCATCTGACCTCGCAGGTCGTCACCCTTGGCCATCAATTCCATCGAAGAGCATATTCGTCGAACATCACTGACTGGGACGACGAAGCCGTTCCAGCCGTCTTCGATCAGGTCGCTGACGCAACCGGCTACGTCTGAGGCTATCACAGGGAGGCAGCAGGCCATGGCTTCGTTGACCACAAGGCCCCAGGGATCACTGTGGGTGGGGAACACGAGAGCATCGGCCAGAGCATAAAACTCCGCCAATTGCTCCTTCTGAACAAATCCGGAAAATTTCACGGTTCCCGGCCGAATCAGCGAGGCTCGCCTTATCAACTCTCTCTTCTCCTCACCCTCCCCGACGAAAACTAATCCAACCGCCGCCCGAATCTCCTCGGCGAGATTCGCATACGCCTCGAGGAGATCGAGCACTCCCTTGGCTCGTATAAGTCGGCCGACATTGAGAAAGTATCGCTCCGGTACATCGATCCGCCCGCGCACAGAGGCGGGGTTCGTTCTCGCCGTACGCGCACCCTGCATGAAAAGGTCATTATCCACCGCGTCGGGCGCCTTGAAGATCAGCTCCGCGGGTGAACCAAGTTGCTGCAGGTATGACTTCGAAGCCTCACCCGGAACCACGAATCCGCGGCACAACCCTAGAAATTTGTGTTTCAGATACTCCACCAACGCGCTTCGCCCTCGATGATCGCAAGCGTTGCTCTCCGTCCACAACAGAAACGGAATGTTTCCCTTCCTCGCCCAGAATGCCGCCTGCCACGCGGACGGATAGTTGTAGCCGCCGCACACGATCACATCGGGTCGAGCCTGCCGAAGCGCTTTGTCCAAACCACGGTTCAACAGCAGGTTTAAATTCCCCAACCGCAGCCGGAAGGACGGAAGGACATCATGGGAGAAACGGATTTCGTCTTTCGGAATCGTCCACTGCCGCAACCTGGGGTCGGTCTCGGCGAGAAAGAGCACATGAAGATCCACCTGCGCCTGCGCGGCCAAGGAATTGAAGACCGGGACGCGGTAGGGCGCGATGATCTCGGTGATGATCACTAACCGAGGCTTCATTCCGTGCACTCATGATAAATGTGGCGGAGATGATCCGCCTGGCGAGTGAGAGTAAATCCGTCAAGGACAGTTTGCCGAGCCTGGCCAGAGACGAATTTGCGCAAGGCAGCGTTGCTCAGCAGCGTCGACAGCCCGTCGCGCAGTTCCTTCACGTCATCGGTGCCCACCAGCCAACCGTTGGTTCCGTGCTCCACCACTTCCTCAATTCCTTGTCCTCGGCATCCGATCACCGGCTTGCCCGAGGCCATGGCTTCCAGATACACGCAACCCAGCCCCTCATAGCGGCTCGGCAGCGCGAACAAAGTACATTGCTGCATTGCCGATGCGACTTGCTGACGCGAGCGGCGTCCTAAGAAACGTACTCGGTCGCCGATCTGAAGTTGTTGGGCCAGGGTTTGCAGGTGCCCACGTTCGGCACCGTCACCAATGATTTCCAGAATCACCAGGGGAAACTCCGCAGCAAGTGTTGCAACCGCGCGGAGGAGCAGATCGTGCCCTTTGATCGCGATGAGATTCCCTACGCTGAGGATGATCGGGCGCTGATCCGAGGGCTCAGTCGCAGGGGAAAACACCTCCGGATCGACGCCGTTGTACACAACGGATGTCCGGCAACCGTTCCCCGCGCCTTCGAGGACCTGCTCGCGCACACGCTCGCTAATGCAAATTACTCGCCGCGAGGATCGATACACGCGCTGGGAAATCCTCCGGCACCATTCCCCTGCGCGTCCTCTGACTTGCTTCGTCGAGAATGCATCGAGGCCGTGAACGGAAACCGCATACGGCACTCCTAGTTCCACACTCAATAGCATGGCAGCGTGTCCGCAGGGCAGCGGCGCATGAGCATGGATAAGATCGATCCGGTGCGACTTTTGCAACTCGCGCACTCGCCCCACGATTCTTGCAAACAGGAAAGCGCCCGCCATCGGTAGTCCGAAGCCCCCGGGCAAAGATAAGTAGCGAAGCCATTCCGCGCGCCAACCGCAATCCCTGGCGCGAAGCCTGCTGCGATAAGCCGGCTGCACCGCGAAGACAGTATTCACCACACCAGCCTTGGCAAGAGTGTCGAGTGGCTCCGCCACGAAGCAACCTGCGGCATCGTCGTTCTCGCTCGGATAGAAGGGGGTCAGGGTGAGAACGTGAAGCGACCGCACGGTCTGGTTGCCCTGCGCTTGACCTTGAACATGCGGAAGCTGCGGATCATCCTGGGTCACGCCGGCTCCGCCTCCCGGCAGCAGCGGCTCAGCACGATCCAGCGGAAGAGAACATCCCAGCGATCGGCGCCCGCCTGATGCCCATGAAACAATTGCCAGGCTTCATCCAGACACAGCGCGGGGTCGAAGACTCCGTGGATTGGACGCATCTCAGTGTTTGCGCCGCTTGGCTGCGGCCTCTTCAAACGCTTGTTGCCATTTCGCGGCGATGATGTCCCAGTCGAATTTTTGCGCGTGAGCAATCGCGGCAAGTCTCATGGAGATCCTCAATTGCGGATCTCGAATCAATAAGTCTAACTTCTCCGCCAGCTCATCGTCATTCTCCACAAGAAAGCCTGTCGTGCCGTTAACCACGTAGTCGGGACGGTAAATCTCCATCGCCACGACCGGAAGCCCGCTGGCCGCCGCCTGCCCCAGAACCTGAGGATGCCCTTCAATGACGCTCGGGAAAAGAAAGATGTCGGCATCCCGCATTTCGTGACCGAGCTGTGGCTGCGAGAGGTGCCCCAAGAACTCCACGTTCGTACATTTGAGTTCGACAGTAAGATTCTTGCAGAGTTGCTCTTCCTCCCCAGCTCCCGCGACGCGAAACTTAACCCCGGGCCAGCGCGCGGCTTGTCGGACAACCACAGGAACGCGCTTGTATGGGCGCAGCGATCCGGCATACAACACGGTCACCGGCTCGCGCGGAATCCGCCCCGGCTCTGAAGGAAAAAAATAACGGCTGTCGATCCCATCGTGAATCGTGCCCGGATTAATACCAAGTCCTTCCCTGACCAGCTGCGCCAGGTAGCCGTTATTCGCGAAGACCGAATCCGCCTCGCGAATATTTCGGATCCTGGCGGGCAAGTATGACTGCGTAGACAGGCCTCCCGAGATCACCGGCGTGACCACGGCAGTGTGCCAGTGAAAGTAGCGGCGCATGCGCAGAAGTGCGGCGTCGAGCGGGCCTTCACGCGGGAAAAAATATACGTCAGGCACTCTTCTCAAAATATGCAATGCCGTCCGCAGCGTATTTCCATGTCGCCGCCATCGGAGCAGCGTCGTATTTGGCCTTGAGGCTATGCGTGCATCGACGGCGCCGTCATGCAGCATCGTAACCGCGGCCCGATCCGGATCAAGGCGCGCCACGACTTCTTTCGCCGTAAGATTTTGTGCGTTGGTGTCGGCTTCGTCGGCAAACAACGGCGTAAAAATCGTAATCATTCCGGATATAAGATGATCGCTCGCAGCTAGTGAGCCACCGGCGAAGCCTGGTCTGCTGGTTTTTTCCATTCTAGCTGAAGTTCGCTGAGACGCGCCTGCAGCCGCGTCCGCGGGTCACGTTGCTCCCTTGATCGCCGCAAATGTTCGCGCGCGATTTCGAGCAAGCGCCGCCGCACCGGCTTCTGAGCAGCAGGTGCGAGCGGTGACAGTTCGCCCGGGTCGACGTCGAGGTCATAGAGATTCTCTGCCTGAGGATCAAAGTCGAGCACGAGTTTGTAGCGTGCCTCCCTGACCGACAATACGCGCGGCCCCATGCGATTCTCCGAACGAAAAGGATTGGTGCAACCCGCCACGCATTCTGAGATCGCGACGCCGTCGAAACTCGCACCCTGTCGCAACGCGCCCCAATGGCTGCGGCCCTCGAAGGCTGCTGGAGCGGACAACTGCGCCGCATCTAACAACGTCGGTGCAAGATGCACCATGCTGAACGGAGATTTCGCCACCTCTTTTTTCGCGCTGCCCGGAACTCGCAGCAGCAGAGGCACATGAATCAATTCTTCCATCAGCCGCGACGGCGGATGATAGCGGCCACCGTGATCCAGGAATTCCTCTCCATGGTCGGCCGTGATGGCGAAGATGCAGTCGTCCCATCGGCTTGAGCCTCGCAATGTCTCGACGAGGCGCGACATTTGCCCATCGACCCAGCGAATGCCCGCATCGTACAGTGCAACGACTTCGGCACGGTGCCTCGCAAAACGCTGAGGTCCGAGATCAGATCGGTTCCAGTAGGAATTCAAATAGCGCGCTCGATAGGGCGTGACTGGATGTTGGCCCATGAACTTTAACGCTGCCTCCTTCGGATAGTAGGGCGAGTGCGGGTCCATCAGGTGCAGCCAGAGGAAGAATGGCGCATCGCCGATGGACGCGAGCCAGGTGCAGGCATGGTCCACAATCACGTCAGCTGCGGGAAAGCGGCGCAGGGTGTCGAGCGAGTCCGCCACCGGCGTCGCGCGCTGGCAGTACTCAAAGTAAAGCTCGTCATAAACCGTTCCCAGACGTCCCATGGACGGACGAATTTTCTGCAATCTCCGATTCAGCCGAATCCCCCAACCGCTGCCATTCGTAGTACTCGCCTCTTCCTCCGGAAGCGGCGCCGGCTCGTCTTCCAAAAAATCGCGGAACATGTCGAACCCGTGTTCGTAGCCGAAACGCGCTGAAATATAGGGATTCGCGGCGCCGAACGAAGCCGTCGAATAACCAGCCTGCTTCAGAACGGACGCGAGCGTTGGCTCATCCGGGCCAAGTCCAAGCACATCACGCCCAAGCGCCAGCGGATAGCGTGACGCCAGGATCGCCGGGAACGAGTAGTAGGTCGGCGCCCCGGCAACGATCGCCGCGGGTACCATAAAGCTCTCGTTGGCAAGTGAGTCTAGAAACGGCGTAGTGGGGCGCTCGTAGCCCATGAAGCCGACATGGTCGGCACGCAAGCAATCCACCGTCACCAGCATGATCGATTTTTGCTTCATCTCTCTTGGTGACTCCGAGATTGATCCATTTCAGTTTCATTCATCCGAGCCATCTTGGCCTTCCTGAATTTCTTCCGAATCACGTTCACTGTCGCACTGCCCTCGACCGTCTTGTAGGAACCTTGCATCACCAACTCGCGCAGATCCTCATCGTGAAGATACAGCAGATCGGCGTACTTCGACTCCAGCGCCGTGAGGAACTCGTCGAGTGCCGCCAGCGTGCGGCTACGAAAATCCTTCACGGTCGAATGAAAATTGATGGAATGCACTGAAACAATCGCCGGGATGCCCCGAGCAAAACAAGCTTCCGCCTGCCGCAGACAGGTCTCGACCGAAAATGCCACATCCGTCGCAGGTTCGAACTCCACCGTGCGAGACAGTTGCAGAATGTCGTGGCGATCGAAGTGCGGCGGAACAGGCGCTCCCGGACCATTCTGCGCCATGCGAATTCCATGTCGCGCCCACGCGCGGTGAGTGTCGTCATTGGCGCGGTAGCCTGGAGCACACGCCGAACGCGGGAGAGTGGAAAACAGCTTGGCAAACGCCCCGACCGTGTGCCCGATCAACTCTGTCTGTTTTTCTGCAGGCAGAAATCGTTCCTCTTCAGGCTGCTCCGGATCCCAGTATTCATACCCGATCCATGGCATGCGCCAGTGAATGTACGGCGTTCCAGCCCGCCAGAGTGTGCGCAACAGATCGGCTCGTTCGCCTTCCATCTGCAAATTGCGCTCAATCGCCGGACGGCAAAAGTGTGTGGTACCGTGCAGGGCCGGGTAGAACACTCCGTCGGCAATTCCGGCATCTAAGGCTTCCCTCCACCCCGCGCGGGTCCAGCTCAGGGGAAGGCCTTCGGCCAGAGACATTAAATGAATCTGCTGAAAAGCTTCAGCGCTCATTTTGGCGAAATCGAGATTGGCCAGAATGCAATTCATCTCGACGCAGGGATGACGGCCGCCGGAATCGCGATGCCGCTTCAATGCTGCGCTAAGGCTAGTGAGATCTTCGGCAGTCTCCAGCGTATAGAAGTCGTAAGGGCGCTCACCGAGCTCGAGCCCCGCCGACCGCAGTTGCTGCAGTCCTGACTGATCGCGCAAACCCGCCCGCCCCCAGTCGTCGCTTTGCAAAATCACGAGCGGCCGGTCAAAATGAAAACCCGCGATAGGAAGCAGGTCGAGGCCACGCCGCCAGAGTTTTCCGGCGAATGTCACTTCGCCGCCCTCGGCTGGCGGATGACAACCATTTCACAGCCACCCTCCGTGATCGATCCGTATTTGAGCACTGCCCACAAAATTGCCCGACCGACGACGGGAAGTTGCGTGAGTCTTGCCACCAAGCGCGTCGATCTCCCGGCAAAACCGGCGGCAGATCGCTTTTTCATAAACTGCTCGCGATGCAGATCCAAAACTGTGTACTCGGGCCCAAGCGCCGTCAACAGGTTCCGCAATCGCGCGTTGGTGGTATAGGTCAGTTGATTGAGCATCGCCGGACTGCGCCCTCGCAGGCGCAGATATATCCTGCCTAGCCCCTTCGGCAGCAATGGCGTCCAGAAAATCTTGTAGTGCGGTTCGTAGAAGCGCAAATAGTTTGGACACGCCACATAAATCACGCCTCCCTTGCGGACAACGCGAGCGGCCTCGCGAGCGACCATACCCTGTTCGGCTACATGTTCGATCACTTGATTCATCACCACCAGATCGAAGCAGGCATCGGGAAAGGGTAAGCGTTCTCCCACGCCACTCACGCACACAGGCTCGGCGAGCCTTCGACTCGCAATCTGCAGCGATGTGATCCTGGCTCCCTGGCCGATTCGATCCGGCTCTAACCCAAACGCCCGCAGGCCGCGACGTCTGCAGGCAACCACGAAGCTGCCGACGCCCGAGCCGAGATCAAGTATCCGCGAGTCGGACGAAATCGCAATATACGATTCGATGTGGCGTAGCGGTACTTCCGCATCGCCGGCGATAAGCTCTTCGACGATCTGTCGTTGAGTCGTCTCCAGCTGGATCCCGTTCCAGCTCTCGCGGCGGTACTCCAGAAGCAACGCGCGCAAGTCCGAGTCCGCAATGGTGGTGCGAGTAGTGGAATTGTCGTTCATTTTCTTGCAAACGCGCTGAAGTTAGCGGCGAGTTCATCGCTCGAACTGCCAGAAAGCAATTCTAACGAGGAAGCCGTGATGTTCAACAAAGGGATCAGGGTGAATTGAAGCAATGTCCGGAGAAAAGCAGGCTTGGCGAACATAACCGCACAAACATTGACGGTTCGAAATAATCCGGTAATGCTTGAACCTTCCGCTACAATTTCCACATCGCTGAACGAACGCAGCAAATATCTCAGACTCTCCGGCAGGAAACGCCAGCGATCGTGGCCGGAATCGCGCGGGAAGACTGCGGGTACACTTAACAGCAGAACTCCGCCCGGTTTGAGCACGCGATGAATTTCTGCGATGACCGCCGCAGGCTCGGGAATGTACTCGAGTACCTGGGTGCAGATTACAAGATTGAATTGGGCCTCCGCGAAGGGCGTTTGCTCACCTCGACCTACGACATTCACCAGCGGCGTCCGGCGCAAATCGACCGCCACGTAACGACGCACTTTTCCCTCCAGCATCGGACGATAGGGCTGAATCCGTCCACCCACATCCAGCACATCAAGATCGTCACCATCGACGTGCGCCAGCCATTCCCGGAAGATCTCACGCCTCCGTCGCAGAACTAGCCAGCTCGGATTGGTCAGCGAAGGATACAGCCGCTCTCTTCCTTCGCGATTGACGGTGTCTAATGTCTCCATGCTTTTTGTGGATTCGAGACGATTGGTCGGACGAGACACAATCCCCAGTGCAATCAGAGATAGCCCAGTTCGCGCAGCCTCTGTTCAACCAGTCGCTGCTCATCCTCGTCGGAGCGGGCAGCTTCATCGCGCGCTAAATCGCGCAAGACAAACACCAGCAACTCCTCCAGGCTGACAAACACATGCCCGAAGTTCTTCTCAGCCGCTGAGCACAAGTCCGCCGGAAGTTGCACCGTTCTCATCTCTGTCATGCTCTCGCTCCGTTACGGGAGAGCGCGCCTTGAATCCGCGACCAGATCGCAGTTGCGATCAAGCGGTCATCGGCGTCCAGTACACCCATGAGAACAACGCTCCAGAAAATGCAGTAAGCCAACCCGAGTGTGATGCCGATGGCAAGCCAGTCCCGATGAACTGCGTACGAATACTTTCTCAGCGCCAGGGTTACAGCCAGGGTGAGCAGGGTTGGCAGCAATAGACGCAAATATCCGCGATTGTACGGAGAAATCCCCAGCGCCTTGCGCACTTCCAGCAGGTTCCAGACGTTCATACCCACATTGGTCAGCGCGGCCGCAACGGATGCGCCGACGATGCCCCAAAGTGGAACCAATGCAGCACAGCATGCGATCATCATCACCGCCATCGCAATCTGCACCTTGATCAGCCGTTTTTCGTTGCCCGACATCAACAGAAGATAGCCCACGGAACCGACTCCGCAGTTTACCAGTTGCGCGAGCGTCCCGATGATCAGAATCGGCCAGCCCGCCTCAAAATCAGGACCAAAGATGCGCATGAACGGGCGCGCAAAAACCACGAGCACAATCGCGAGCGGCATAGTCAACCCGACCACCCACTTGGTTAGCGACTGAAACAAACGCGCCAGCAAAACGTGGTCCCCGCGTATGTGCAGATCCGAAATGGTCGGAGCAAATATCTGATTGACCGAACTCAAAACCAGGGGGACATAAACCACTACAGCCGCCGCCACTGAGTAGATCCCTACGTCGCGCGCCCCGCGGTAGAAACCCAGCGCAATCTTGTCAACCTGCGTCATGGCGAATTCGAGAAAGCCGACACCCAACATGGCCCCTGAGAAAGACCAGACTGCCTTCTCGGGAAGCGAACCGCGTTGCCCGGAGAACCGCGCCTCCTCCGGTGTAAACTTCCGCACAGCCACCAGCAACATTAAACAGACCAGCGCTCCGCTCAGAATCTGCGCCCAGAGATAACCGCGAAGCCCCATTCCCATGGTGATCAGCAGGACGGCGACGAGCATGTTTAACGGACTGCCGACAAAATTCACAATTAATGTTCTCAACTCTAAGTCGCGGTATCCCGCCAGAACTTTTCCGTAAAAGCCCGCTAGAACACTGAACAGCATCATCAAGGCGAACAATGGTAGGTACTGCACCAGCGCCGGAGAATGATAGAAGCGAATCGCGAGGAATCGGCCGAAGGTCAGCAGGACCGCCGCCAGCACAACGTTCGCCGCCAACAACAACCCAGCACCACGCCACAGCAGCGCGTGCAGTTCTTTGAACTTCCCCGCGGCCTGATAGGCGGCTACAAAACGTACCGCCGATTGCGGCAGCCCCAAAGAGTTGAAAATGCCGATGAATCCGATCAGCGTTACGCCCAGAGCGTAGATGCCCAACGCCTCTGCTCCCAGGACCCGCGCGAGATACACCTTGAAGACGTAGCCGAAGGCAATCGTGAAAATCGTCCCGGCGAAAAATATTCCGGACTGGCGCGAAATGTGCCCGACTTGCGAACGGAATTGCTGGGTGCGGGCGGCAAGGCTCTCCGCCGAGATTTGGACGACCGGTTGATTCAGGAGTGGGTCGTTCATACGACCGGTCTCGCGTCGCCAGCGTCGTGGGATTTGGTCAACCACTGTTCCAGCATCGCCGGATCGACGGTCACTGAGAGATTTAATTTCATCGGCGGCCGATTCTGAAATTCCCTGAGCCGGCTCGGAATTTCCAAAAGCTCCTGTGCGTTCTGCAGCACCTCTCCGATCCCAAAGCGGGCATACTGCTGGGGATAGTCGTACGGCGAAAGCGACATCCAACCACAGAGGAAGCAGCAAACTCCATTCCGCAAACAGTCCACCACGGTGGTCGATTCGACGGTGATGCCGCACCACGCCCGCGCCATGAGTTCAGACGTGAGTGGACCATCTACCAGATTCATGAGATTCCGATCCTCGGGCGAGAGGATGTCATGGACCACTCTGCGCCTCTGCGAAAGGCTTTCGAACGGATGCAGTTTGAGAATGACTCCGTGCCCGCTCTGGCGTGCCACGTGACAGAGCGGCGGCAGGAGTTCGCGATAGACCTGGTCCGCACGCATGCCAGCGAGTTCGTAGGGCTCAGAGAATAAAACAGCCGAAGTCTGAGACGCATGAGGGGACTCCATTACCCCAGATTCGATCAACCCAGACTTGTTCGCGGGCCTCGGTGCTCCAATGACCACCCTCTCCACCGGAAGACCGCAGACTCGCACCAGGTAGTCGCGTTCCATTTCATTCTTCGCGAGGTACAAGTCGCATGGCAGGGCCTTCAATGAATACCGGCCATCAAATGCCCCGTGGTGAAAATCCACGGTCTTTATCTTTCTCCGGGCAGCGAGCATGACAGGTAACCGCGTGTACAGGTTGCTGTCATCGCCGCACAAAACGCCATCGACTGGTTCGCGCTCAAGCACATCACGCCAGGCATCGCGGGCACTTACACCATTGCGAATCCAATGCGGAAAAGAGTTTAGTAGACCAGCCTGCACCAGCAATCGCAACTCCGGGGATTCGCACAAATCTGCTCTCAGTTTCATCCAGCGTTCCGTCAGGGATGTAACTTCCTTACCGGCGGAATCGCCCTTCGCATAGCCTGCCAGGTCTCGCACCTGAACGTTCGCCGGCGCGACGAACTGCCTGGCGCTACGCCGGGTTGCGACCATCAGGAAAGACTTTGCCGGCAGCAGCCGCGCATAGTCAGCAGCCATCCGCGATACGTTTGCATAAGCGCTAGGCAACAGCACCACCGGTTCGGCGCAACGCCGCGGGCGCGAGGCAACCCGAGAGCGCCAGCGATAGCCGGAATCGTACTTGTCCAGAAAGATCTCGGTGAACTGGCCCACCGAGAAACGCCGCACCAGACCCGCATAGTGCATGGCACGGGCAGCGGAGCGTGCGAGACCACCGCGTTCAAAGGTCCGTAGCGAGGAGCGCAACACAAGCGCCACCATGCTTGCGACTCCTCCGGGCCGTGTGGCCCAAAGCTCCGCCGACGGGCTGATCTCCTTCGACACCGACAGGAGCGCGGGCAGGGTTAGAGCGTAAGGCGCCACCAGCAATGACAGGAGATCCCACCAGTCGATTCCCTCTTCATCTATCAGCCGGCCTCGTCCTGCGGAGAATATCTCGCGCACATGTTTCGCATCTGCAATCCCATGGCGAAAAGAATCGGCCCGCAACACCGGACAGCCGCACCCGCGCACCCACCTTTCTTCGGAGAACGAAGTAGCCTTTCCCAAGTCGACGATGAGATCCCAATGCTGCTGCGACCAGGGTCCCCGTTCCGGCGAATCTTCGGGCTGTAGCAGAAGAACCCGCAATGGTTTCAGTCGGCCACGTCGTCAAACGCGAGCCGAAACCTCCGCGACTGGTGCCTCATCAAGTTTTGGCGTCTCGCCTTTGATCCGCTCCCAACCCAAGACGTGCTGCCGGACCAGCGAGTAGCGCCTTTGAAATCCGGCTTTCTCCAAACCTCGGATCGATGCAAGGTTGCTGGCCGCACTGAAAATCCAAGGACTGTTTCCTCTGTCGCGCGCGCCTTTGGCCAGCAGGCTCACCGTTCGCCCATAATATCCATGGCCGCGCGCGGAGATCGGAGTCCAGCAATCGAAAATCATTACGCATCCGGCAGAAGGCCCGTCCACTTTGACGTTTAGTTCCGAAAGAAAGAATTTGTCGAACGCTGTGGCCCAGGCAAAATGCAACACGGACCCGTTTGCATCCAGCATGGCAAATCCTTCGGCATTTCCGTCACGCAGGCGCGACGCGGAGCGCAGCAAGTATGCCAGCGTTGACGGGTCGTCGACGTACTGCGATGCCGCCGTGGCCAGGAGGTTCAAATCGAGCGCCTTCAGGGTCGCGTTCGAGTCGGGAAGAGCCGGGCCGCGCCACTCAAAAAAGCAGACCTCCTCCTGCGCCCAAAAAGCTGTTCGGACTCGCTTGACTGACCGCAGGAACGTGGGAGCAATACCGTCGCGGTGCGCGCACTCGCTCAGTTGTCGCCAGCGTGCGGTCAGAGCTCGTGCACGTGCTTCCAGTTGGGGAGAAGTCTTGAGCTTTGCCGCGGCGCGATAACGAAGGACCTCCCGAGCATGTCGCAAGCGGGAACTTCTCAAAGTCACATACAGCGTCTCCCGACTCTGGTTGGCAAAACGTTCCTTGTACTCCTCAGCACCCAGCCCCAGATCAATGGTTCGCAGGTCTGGATTGTCCGCCGCTTCTTCGGTCAACTTCGCCAGCAGACAGAAACCCGGCGAGTACTTTTCCAGAACCGTTTCGAAGGTGGGCTGGTACCAGAACCAGGTGCCCTCAAACTCGAACCCATAGTTCCACGCATAGGCATTCTCACCCGACATCATGCGCGTGAGTTTCAGCCAGCCGGACGCGGATAGTAACTTTGCCAACTCCTCCAGAAACAGGCGGCGCTCCGGGCGCGCCATGTTGCTGATACGCCCAGTAGCCAGAAACCGTGCCACGTGAGCCTCGATGAAGTGGGGCAAGATGAGCGCGACTGCATCCCATGAACGCGCGTGATCGAGGCGCACTGGCGCTTCGCGCCCCATCGCATTCAGAAATCGGCGCAGCATTTTCTTCCGCGGCAAATTGGGCTTCTCTCCTGGCCGGCGCTCGAGCTGGGCCAGGGAAACCTGAGCGCATTGGTAGGCCGTGCGCGCAAAGAAAAGATAGCCGTTCTTCGCCGACGCGCCGCGGATCGCCGCGACCGTATTGGAGTCAGCCGGCAGGTTCGTGAGCGTGATATCGCCAATGCCTTGCTTCTTCAAATCGGCCAGCACAGCCGTGACGAAGGCAGGTTTATATTCGGGCAGAGCGATAAAATCGCAATAGTCTCCGGTTGTCGCGCAAAGAAAAGACGCGCTGCGGCCTTCCACGCCGGCAGCGAGCGACGCGACTCCGCACAGGCATTCATTCTCGTCATAAGCCAGAAAAAGCAGCCGCCCCAGCGTGGCATGGTACGCACGTTGCACCGCCAGCGACCACTCGTAGGTGTAGAAGACCTGTGGCCGATCCACCCGGTGTACGAGCGCATTCCACTGCTGCCGCAGATTTGCATCCTCGGGAATTTCCTGGAGCAAGACGAGTCGCAAGGTTCGATTCACTTCTCGCAAGGTTTGGCGAATACGTAATAGTACCAATCTGTGGAATAGGGATGGCTCACCCGGGGATAGTCATCCCCAAGGATGCGCTCAGGCCGGAAATGCAAGGCATCCAGTTCGTTTACGATACAAGTTGGCGTCCCATAGTGCGTCAGCAGTCCTCCGTGCGCGGAGTCGACCAGACTCCCCGCGCCGCGCCAGAATGCGCCCGAGGGAATTCTCCTGGAGGCGCGTAGCAAAGTTGCCCCCGCCGCTTGGGCGAAAGCCAATGCCGACCGTGCTGCCGTGAGAAGAGCCAACCACAGCCAGTACAGCATCTTCGAATCTGCCGAGTACTGTCGCGCAGCCTTCTGCAGCCGCTCTCGGTTCCATCGCGGCCGCATCACCACTGCCCGCGAATTGTGCGAAGAGAAAATGAAAACTCCGTTAGCTTTGAGAACGCGCTTAACATGTGCGAAACAGCTTTGCCGCGATCGCTCCGGCAGTACGTAGTCGATGCCGTTGAACGCGAACACCACAACGTCGAATGCACCGTCTGGAAGAATCGACAGGTTCGCAGCATCCGAAACCTTGAATTCCAGGCCCGGAAATTTCGCCCGGCAAGCCTTGACCATGGCCGCAGCGTAATCGACACCGACGTAGCGAGACGCCCGGCTTGCCAGGTACGACGTAGTGCGCCCACCCCCAACGCCAAGATCGAGAATTGCGCTGCCTGTCGGAATGTACGTCTCAAACAGTACTCGCTCGCACGGTGTTAAATAATCCAGCTTCGCGTAGTGGGCAGCCACTTCCGCGGCGTCATAGGTCTCAAGATTCGTAGCGGCGCTCCGCCTCGTCATTTCGATTCCCCGTGAGTCATCTTCGCGCTTGGCGCGTCGCCGCGGGTGATCCGCTGCAGTCGCGCGTAGAAGCCGGAGATGTGGGCCTCGAACTCGGCCAGACTCATCTCTGCTGTAACATGCACACGCGGCAGCGCGAACGCCGGCAGATCAGTGCCCAGTCCACCGCCAAAGTTCAGGAAAGCGGCTTGGTATCCAGCCTGCTCTGCCATCGCCAGCAGCTGCGCGTTGATTGACTGCGGGTCGCCGAAGGGATAGGCAAATGCCCACACTGGTTTCTCGAGGACAGATTCAAGTCTCATCCGGCTCTTGGAGATTTCAGCGTAAGCCAATTCGGGCGGCAACTGAGACAATACGGGATGGCTCTGGGTGTGACCGCCAATTGTCATTCCGGATGACGCTAGTTCTAGAAGTTCAGCGCGAGTCAGCAATCCAAAGCGGCGGCATGATGCCGAATTTCTGTCTCGCAAATCCAGCCCGGAATTCCTTCCGAATTGAATCCGTGCGGCGTGAAGAAATAATTCGCGTTTACCCGAATCAACTTGCGAAAGCCGCTTCACTGAATTCCACCAGAGTCCGCGACGCTGCATAGTCGACCCCAAGTCGCCCTCAATCCGCAGGTCTTCGGATGAAATCTCGAAATGCCCGGCCGGGGCGTGGAGAAATTGCAGAAACAGTTCTTCGTACCACAGCATCGTCCGCGATTCCTCAGTGGACGCGCCCGTAACGAAGAACAGGCAGCTCACCTTCTCTTGCTGCAGAACCGGCAACATGTCGGTCAGAGAGTTGAGCAGCCCGTCGTCGCAGGTCAACAAGACCGCCCTCGGCGGCAGTTCGAGCTGCCGCTCGCGCCAGGCAAGCACATCCTCGGGCGAAATCACGTTGTAATCCGCTTTCAGCAGACGCAGTTGAAGGCGCAGCACGTCGGGACTGATGAGGTTCCCGTCAAACGCCGAATCAATCGGCTCGTATCCGTCTGGAAGCACTCCGTGATACGTGACCACGGCAAGTCCTTGGGCGGAGGTGCGACGAAAAACACCAGCCAGCGACAATGCCGGATAGAACACCTTCTTCAGGAAGGGACTGACAATCCTCATTGCGGGTCAACCAGCTTGACCTGCTTGACCGCTTCGACCGGCTTGACCGGTTTGACCAGTTCGACCAGTTCGACCAGCTCCCATGCCAGCGGAGTTCCGCGCTGAACGTCGCAGGCGGCCTGGCGGCCTAACACTTCCGCCAGATGGCGCGTATGCAACCCGTGTCCTGGACGGATCGAGCGGACATTTTCAGCCGTAAAAAGATCGCCCCGTTTCACATCCTGCACCACGAACAGCGAGCGCCGGAACACCTTGCTGCTCGCTTCTTTCGCGCTGCATCCGAAATAGACTTTACCCAACGCCTTTTCCGTTATCCGAACCGCATCCACCATGGCCTTGAATTCATGCGGCTCCAAAGAGAACGCGCTGTCCGGCCCGGGATCCGATCGCGAGAGCGTGAGGTGCTTCTCGATGATGCACGCGCCCAACGCCACCGCCGCGACTGGAACCTCAATCCCCATCGTGTGATCCGAAAGCCCGGCGGGCACATTGAAACGGCGAGCCAGTTCCGCGATGGTGCGCAAATTCATTTCCTCCGCCGTCGCTGGATACGCGCTCGTGCATTTCAGCAGCGCAATCTCCGTCGCTCCCGCCCGTCGCGCCGTCTGCACCGCCTCCTCGATCTCCTCGACCGTAGCCATCCCCGTCGACATAATCAGCGGCTTGCCCGTCCGCGCCATTTTTTGAATGAGCGGGATGTCCACCAATTCGAACGAGGCCAATTTATGCGCTGGCGTGCCCATCTCTTCCAGGAAATCCACCGCGGTAGCATCGAAAGGGCTCGAGAACAAATCGAGACCAAGGTCGTTCGCCACCTGCTTTAACCGAGGATGCCATGCCCACGGCGTGTACGCTTCACCATAAAGTTCGTGAAGATTGCGCCCATCCCAGATCGTTCCTTTAATCCGAAATTCGGGCCGGCTGCAGGCAATCGTCATGGTATCGGGCGTGTAGGTCTGTAGTTTGATGGCATCGGCGCCGGCGTGCCTGGCGGCGCGAATGATGTTAACGGCCTGTTCGAAATCCTGATGATGATTGGCCGAAACTTCCGCAATCACATACACCGGTTGCCCGGCGCCGATGGTTCGCGCTCCGATTTTGATCGAGGATGTGATCGAGGACGACATGCTCAATCCAACTGTGGACGAACCGAACGCACCAGTTCGAACGCCTCGGCCGCCGCGCAGCCGACCACGCTGCCCCAGCGCGTGGCCACCGCACGCAAGGCCTCTGGTGACCGCGGATGAGGAAACTTGCGTGCCTCGGATTCGTAACATTCCATCGCCGCAATCTTCTTTTCGAGCGTTCGTGTGATGTCCACAAAAACGTTGGGATGAAACGCCGGCTCGATCCGCTGAAAGGCCCACTCTGTCGAAGATGGCACTTCAAACGCGTAGATCTCAAGTACCGTCTGTCCAGCGACGGGTCGAGTTGCGGTCAAAACCGCCCGATGGATCACCCCGTGGTCGACGTTGAGGTCCCCAGCGTGATGCGTGTATATAACCTCCGGCTTTACCCGGTCGACCAGGTCTTCCACGATCTTCACGACATCCAACAATGCCACCGTGTCGAGACGATTATCCGGTAGCTTGTGCAGCACCAGATTCTTCACACCGACTTGCGCCGCCGCCGCGCGCGCCTGCCGGTGCAGTCTGATCAGCTGGCTCTCGTCAGCATCAGCCCGCTGCGCATGTCGTGAAGTTACGCCCTCACCCAGAATGGCGAAGTGCACCTCATGACCTTCGCTTACCAGCCGAGCCGCAGTCCCCCCGCAGCCGAGCACCTCATCGTCAGGATGGGCCGCGATCACCAGGATCTTCACTTGGATGTCTCCTTCGGGCTACCCCGCGTGATGGTAACGTCGGCAACGATGCGCCCATCGTACAGAGCTGGCCGGCTGAATTCGAAGCGAAAGCCGGAGTGATGCAGGAAGGCGCGCGGATAGCCTTCCGCATCGAGCATGCGAATGAAATCATGGAATTCTTCCAAAGAAGTGGGGTTGCCCACTTCGCTCTCCTCCGGTTTTCTGCGCTTGAAATTCACGGCCTTGCCTCGCTGCGGAACTGGCTTCGGCTCTCGCCGGATGATATGTTGGATCATCTCCGCGGACAGTCGACCCGCCCGCAAGTAAATTTCTTCCGCGGCCCCATCGAGCGAGAGCGGTTCCTTCATGTAAACGGGGCCCGCATCGAAGTGCTGGCTCATACGCAGAGCCGTCAATTTCGTTTCGCGAAGACCGCGCACAATCAGATTCTGCAGCGGACTTCCGCCTCGACCGAAAGGAACGTCGGTCATGTGAAAGCAGACGCACTCATATCGCTCCACCAGTTCGTCAGGAACTTTCCACGACCAGTGCAGAGAGAAAATGTAGCGAGGCATTAACTCACTGACCCGGTCAATGGTGAGATCGGAAGGCGAGTCAATATAGTGCCATCGCCCCGGCAGCCGTACCAGCGCTTCATCGAACAGGCGCCGGTTCCACGGCTTGCAACCCAGCACCAGGTAGGTCTTCGACTTATTTTCGGAAGATTTCTTCATCGATGAGGCCGCCTTAGTGTCCCAGCTGGGAGTGTCCTGGATAGATCAGATGGACTGCGTCACGGGATCGGCCTGTTTCGGAGTCAGTCCGCATACGCATAAAGGAGGCCCGTTCAAAAGCCTTCACCGACGCCACGTTCTCCGCCTTTACGAAGGCGTGAACCCGGACATTGCCGCCCTCTTTCACCAGCGTCTGCACGCCGAGCCGGATAATCTGGCTTGCCATCCCTCGTCGGCGCATCGATTGGTCAACGCTGACATCCACTTCCCATTCACCGTCCTGTCGGACATCAAAGCGTATCTGCCCAAGCGGGGTTGCGTTTTCGTTCTCAGCAATCAGAATAAGACTTCTCTTCCGACCGGGCTTCTCTTCCGGGCGGGGCTTTTCCGGGGTGACCTTTACATCCAATCCAAGTTTCTCGGTAAACCACGCAACGTGAGTCTCCCATGGAATCCTAGCTGAAGAAAACGACGCCGCGCGCACGTCCGGGTCGTTGGCCCATTCCCATAGGAGATGCATGTCATCAACTCGCGCGCGCCTAAGTCTCAGGACTTCGTTGCCGCGCAGAACAGAGACTACCCGCACGGCGCCGTTGCCGTCCACCAACTCGCGCGAGTGTTGCGAGAGAGATTGGCGAAGTTCGTGGGACCCAACCAACCGCTTCAACTGATCTGCTATCGTCTGGGCGGAAACGCTGCGATCTCCCACTCGAATTGCGCACCCTCGTCGATCCAATTCCCGGGCCACTTCAGTTTGATTGTCGGCCACATCTACGAGCAACGCCGGAAGTCCCATCAGGCAGAGTTCCCAGCAGGTCGATCCCGCAGCGGAAATCGCAACATCAGCCTCGGCCATTGGCTCTGCCATGTTTAGAATGTCACTCTGCACCCTGATCTTTTGTCCAGACTTTGCAGCAAGTTCCTGCAGCATTACGAAATGCGGATTACTGCCACCGATCACGACCGTGGTTTCTAGCCCATCCAGCCTCGCAAGTGCGAGAGCCTCAATCACACGCGCCGTTAGGTTTTCCGGATCGCTCCCGCCCATCATCACCAGGCCACGATGGCAAACCGCCGACACGTCTCTCTGCCACCGCCCCCACCCGGCAAACTCGCGCCGCAGCAGGCAATACTTCGGACCCAGCAAAAGCCGACTCTGCGCTTCCTTGTGCAAATACGAATCCGCACTGGCGCTGGCATTTTGATTCAAAACCAGGTCGGCAAAATAATGCTGCGCGTGGCCATAGTCATCGAGGAAAAGAACCTTAAATCCAGCGGCCTTCAAGGCGCGCTGATAGTCTGCCGTGAACTGGTAGCCATCCACAACAATCCAGTCGGACTCTCTCTCGCCCGCCAGGGCGATGGTCTGCCCCGCATCCTCCGTCATACCTGCCGCATGTGAAATGGACACGACCTCACACGACTCGGCGCTAAGCCGTGCTTGAATCGCCGGTGTAGCTTCCGCCATTGCGAAAGCAGCGCGGCCGCCGGCGTCCTGCCACGCCTGCGCCAGCGCCAGACACCGCATGACGTGACCAGTTCCAATCGTAATACTGGCGTCCGCGCGAAGAAGGAGATTCATCGCACCCGGAATACAGGTTGAGCCATCGGCCCTTCAAGGAAGCGTGCAGGATCTGGGCCCACGAGCCACGCTGCGAGCGTTTTAAGCACTTCTGCATACACCTCCAGGGTCTGGTGGATCGCCTGCCGGTCGTGAGCGGCCGTGAGATTGTGCGTGGCCAGCAAGAGCACGCCCCGCTTGACCGCTTCTTGTTGAAACAGGTTTTTCAAAAGCGGACTGGCGGCTCCATTCTGATCGCTGAATTTCAGCAGAGACCATTGCGGACGGCCAACCGCCGAAATGTGCTGCCCCAGGCCAGCCTCCTTTGCCATGGCATTGATTCCTTCCTGCAACATGAGTCCGTTCGATTCGATCCGTGCCAGAGCATCGGTTTGCTCGAGAATGTCGAGCACTTTCATCGCGGCGGCCATCGACCCAACCTCACCTGCAAAAGTGAAGCTGTAGAAAATCTCGTCGAATGTCCGCATGATATCCGCACGTCCGAGTACGCAGGAAATCGGAAATCCATTTCCCATTGCCTTGCCGAAGCAGGCCAGATCGGGGGTCACTCCATAGAGTTTCTGAGCGCCTCCCAGACCGAAGTGGAAGCCGACGCAGATTTCGTCGAAGATGAGTAGTGTTCCGTGCTTGTGGGCAAGCTCCACGACGCTCTGCAAGAAGCCGGGCCCCGGCTCCACAAAATTCACGGGCTCCATAATTACAGCGGCAAATTCTCCAGGATACTCCGCGAAAAGTTTTTCCAGGCTTCCAAGATCGTTATAAGAAAATGGATGAGTCAAATCTCGCACGGCCTTCGGTACGCCCGCGTTGCGAGTCGTCGAGCCGATATACCAGTCCTGCCAGCCATGGTAGCCACAGCATGCGATGCGGTCGCGACCGGTAAAAGCACGCGCTGCCCGAACCGCGCCCGACGTGGCATCCGAGCCGTTCTTGCCAAAGCGCACCATCTCGGCGCAGGGAATCAGCCGAGTGAGCCGCTCCGCAAGCTGAACTTCGAGCGGATGCGGGAGAGAAAAACTGTGTCCCTCGGCAAGTTGAGCCGCCACCGCCGAGTTCACTTCGTCATGCGCATAACCCAGAATATTAGGCAGAAGCCCCTGCACGTAGTCGATGTACTCGTTTCCGTCCACGTCCCAGACGCGACAGCCTTTGCCGCGCTGTAGAAAAATTGGCGCTGCGCCATGCACGTACTGCGTATATCCCTTGCTAAAGGTTTGCGCGCAACCGGGAATTACCTTTTTCGAACGCTCAAGCCATGCTTGCGATTGCGCGAGCGGACGCTTCGGTGCCGCCCCCGCTTCGGCCTGCTGATAAAGACTCTTGTAGTACCCTTCGTTCGTTATCGTTTCCAACTGTATAGTCGCCAAGTCTGGCCTCACCTTCAACAAATCAAGTATCTCTCGCAATCCGAATTCCCTGCTGTTCTTAGAAAATTCTGCATACACTTTCCGCACGAATTCCAGATCGCCAGGATGATCGACGGTCCACCGGTACTCCGTCGGGGATACCGGTATCTCGCTCTCCACATTTGCGGTTCGAAACAGGTCCGTGCGCAAGTAAGGCGTAACATGCTCGCGTTCTGAAGGCTTGCTGGCCTCGCGCCAGGCTCGCTCCAGCGACGCGAACGAAAACACCTCAGTGTCGAGGCCATCCGGATAGGTGTAACGCTCGACGTTGCATACGTAATCGCAATCACCGCGTTCGAAACGCGACATTACTTTATCAATAACGGCCGGGTCGATCAGTGGGCAGTCGGCCGTGACGCGGACGATGACATCTGCCTGATTGGCCTTGGCGGCCTGGTAAAATCGGTCCAGTACGTCCTGTTCGCTGCCGCGGAAACAGCCTACATTTTCCTGTTCGCAAAACTGCGCGATCGGATCATCAATTGCCCTGTCTGTGGTCGCGATTACGACTTTGTGGATGTTCTTCGCTCTACGAGTGCGATTCACGACGTGCCAAATCATCGGGTGCCCCGCGAGATCTTCGAGCACTTTGCCCGGGAACCGCGACGACCCATCCGAGCCTGAATTAGCGCCAGGTTCACTTTACCGCGACTCCCCTTACTGCTGCTCCAACGGAGATCATCTTTCCTTGCGCAGAAGAATCCTTCGCAGCAAACACGACCTGCATCAAAGCGGCAGCCTCCGGGATGGGCAGCGTCGTGGGGTGACGTTCCGCCAGACAATCCAGGAAATGCTTCATCTCGTCGACGTACATTTGATTGATTTCCCAGGTCTCGGGCTGGGGAAACGTCGTCCACTGCTTGCTCGCAGCGTCATACCAACGCACCGTTCCGGCATTGAAGTCCCAGATAATGGATCCTAGCTCTCCGACGATCTGACAGCCGCGCTCATAGGTCCTCTGTACGTAGTCCAAATGGATTTCTGAAATCGCTCCGCCTGCGTGGCGGCACAGGAGAATCGCGACATCTTCCGTCTCAATCTCAAGCGAACTCAGGTGACCCGCGCAGCAAAAAACCGAATCGACTTCACCGAGGTACCAGCGCGCCAAATCAATCTCGTGAATGCAATCCAGGATGCATCCTCCGCCGGTCTCGACTAGCGCGGAATAATTGCGGCGGTAGTCGATGTTAGGACGCCAGTCCGGCAAGTAGGAACCGGTGTGGACCCGCGCGAACAGAACCTTTCCCAATCGCCCTTCTTCGAGCAACTGCTTCACCTTGACCGGACCGGGGTGGAAACGCATATTGCATCCCACCAGAGAAACTATTTTCTTGCTCTCAACGAGTCGCGCGATCTCGGAGAGTCCAGCCCCGCTGTGCGAAAGTGGTTTTTCCACGAAGATTGGGAAATCCGCGTGGACAATTTCCAGCGTCTGCTCGGCGTGCAGGTGAGTCGGTGTTGCCACGATGACGAAATTCGGAGCCCATTCCAAGCCGGCCTGCAACCGCGAAAAGCCGGCTAGAGAAAGTTCATCCGCAACTGCTTCGCGACGCGAAACGTCAGTTTCGACCAATCCCAGAGACTCGACCCCAAGCGTCTTCAGGTTCCGCAAATGCCGGCGGCCGATGGAACCTCCGCCCACGACCAGGGCTTTCATTTCCGCTTCCCGGCTTTTGCCCGGCTGTACTCAGAGCGCAAAAGCCCCATCCAGAGCCGGTCTTTGTACCCTCCGCCCTGAAACAAATCTTCGCGAAGGCGCCCTTCTACTTTGAACCCAACCTTTTCGTAGCATCGCACGGCTGCCTCGTGTTCCGCGAATACGCCCAGATCGATGCGATGAAGATTCAGCCGGTTGAAGCCGTACTCCACCATGAGCTGTGTAGCTTCCAGTCCCACACCTTTTCCCCAGGATTCTTTTTCGCCAATCAGGATACCGAACGTCGCCGCACGGTGAACCCAACGAATGGGCCCCAACTTCACGTTGCCAACATGCCGCCCCGACTTCTTGTCCGCCACCGCCAGGATTACGTCACTCTTCGAACCGGTAACGCTGCGGTAATAATTTTCCAGATCTTCAGCGGTTGATGGAAAAATTCCAGTCTCGGTGTAGCGCGTCACGTCCGGGTCGTTGAGCCAGCCCAGGTAACGGTCATTTAGATCCTCGCGCTCCAGCGGGCGCAAGACTACCAATGAACCTTCTGCAAACGCCACCTTCCCGGTCAAACGCACGCTCCTCTGATCTCCATTTGATCTTAAGCTGGTCTTCAGCGCGAATAGGTCGAAGAGACCTTGGCGACCGCTGCAATCACATCCTTCACATCCTGATCGCTCATGCCATGAAACATCGGCAGACTGATCAGCCGGGTATAAGCGTCTTCGGCCACCGGAAATTCTCCGCCTTTGTATCCAAACCGCTCGCGATAGTAAGGGTGCGAGTGCACAGGAATGTAATGCACATTCACGCCGATGTTCTCGGCCCGCAGCGCGCGGAAGATCTGCGCCCGATCCGCCGACAACTTCTCCAGATCCAGGCGAATGGGATACAAGTGCCACGCCGGATTTGCCTCGGGCCGCACGGCAGGCGGAATCACGCCCGGAATTTCGCCGAATGCCGCCGTATAAAGCGCAGCGATTTCCCGCCGCCGGGCAAGATTCGCGTCGAGCTTCTTCAATTGCTGAATGCCCAGCGCGCAAACAATATCGGGCAGGCGGTAGTTGAATCCGAGCAGGACCATCTCATAGTGCCATTGCCCCGCGCTTTGCCGCTGGCGCGCGTCGCTCGAGATTCCATGATTGCGGAATCGCTGCAGAGTCTCTGCGAGTTGCAGACTATTCGTGGCGACCATTCCGCCTTCGCCGGTCGTGATGTGCTTCACCGGATGGAAGCTGAACACCGTCATATCGGCGACGCTCCCCACCCGCCGCCCGTCGTACTCAGCGCCCAGAGCATGACAGGCGTCTTCAATCACGACGAGTCCATGCCCCCGCGCGATCTCGAGGATCGGCGCCAGTTCAGCCGGATGTCCCGCGTAATCCACTGGGAGGATCGCCTTCGTCCGCGTCGAAATTTTCTTTTCGATTTGCCCAGGATCGAGATTGAGCGTATCCGCACTGACATCTGCAAACACCGGCGTCGCGCCTTCATACAAAACGCAGTTCGCCGTGGCGGCGAAGGTCATGGGCGTCGTAATAGCCTCGTCGCCGGACTTCAGTCCCGCAGCGAATGCCGCTGCATGCAAGGCTGCCGTGCCGGAACTGAAACTGACGGCATGCGCCGCTCCCACGCGGGCTGCGAAAGCTTCCTCAAATTCCGCCACCTTCGGCCCGGTGGTGAGCCAATCAGAGCGCAAAACCTCGACCACAGCTTGAATATCGGCTTCATCCACCGACTGTCGACCGTAAGGGAGAAGATGAGCGCGCACGGGCGATCCACCGTGGATCGCTAGGGTTCGCGGGCTAATTGTCGTTGCACTCATACTGATGCCCTCACAATGACCGGCGCACGATGATGACCTCAGGCTGGGACTCGGGCCGGTACTGGCTGTTCTTCAGACGTGGCGGGCGAGATTAATTCCTGTAGTTCGCGGCTGGTCAGCCAGTGTTCGTTGGTGTCGCTGGCATAGCGGAATCCTTCCGGCAACGGCCGCCCGTTCACCCAGTTGTCGCTCCGCCACCAGGGATGCGCGGGCTGAATGATATAGCGGTCGTCGAGTTCCAGCGTATTCCGCGCCTCGTCTTCTGAAACCAGAACTTCGTGCAGCTTTTCTCCGGGACGAATCCCGATCGTCTCGATCTCGCATCCCGGAGCAATCGTCTCCGCCAGGTCGACCAGCCGCATGCTGGGAATCTTGGGCACGAAAATCTCCCCGCCGTGCATCTGCTCAATGCTGCTCACCACAAACCGCACTCCCTGTTCCAGGGTCAGCCAGAAGCGCGTCATGCGTGCATCGGTCAGCGTGATGCGGCCCCGGCGTTTTTGTTCCTGAAAAACCGGGATCACGCTCCCCCGGCTCCCCACAACATTTCCGTAACGCGCGCAACTGAAGCTAGTTTCCTGAGCCCCCGCGTACGCGTTTGCCTGGACAAACATTTTCTCAGCGCAGAGCTTCGTGGCGCCATACAGGTTGATCGGATTCACAGCTTTATCGGTGCTCAGAGCCAGAACGTGCCGCACACCCTGATTGATGGCGGCATCAATCACGTTGCGTCCCCCCATAATGTTGGTCTGAATCGCCTCGAAAGGGTTGTACTCGCAGGCTGGTACCTGCTTGAGCGCGGCTGAGTGAATCACGATCGTAATGCCCGCGAAGGCCCGTTCCAGACGTCCCGCATCCCGCACATCACCCAGAAAGTACCGCAAGCTCGGATGGTCAAGGCCAGAGGCGCGCATGTCGTGCTGTTTGAGTTCATCGCGGCTGAAGATCACCAGGCGCTTGGGCCTGTAGTCCCGCAGCATGATCTCCACAAATTTCTTCCCAAAAGACCCGGTCCCGCCCGTCACCAGAACTGATTGTTCAGCCCAATTCATCCCATCCGCCTCGTCACAACCTTTTGCAAACATCCAAGACTACTTGCGGCGAAACCGCCGGAAGTCTTCCCAAATTTCCATCTGCCAGGCCGTGGTAAGAACGCCTGGAATCGACGGCCACTGCCTGATCTCACGGTGCCCGCTAAGTATAGCGGACTTTGCCCGAAACGGCGCGTGATCACGACACAATCAGAACTTGCCGATCAGAATTCGTCGCGGTTCTTCTCAATCTAATGCTAAAATGTCCGACGAATTGAGTGCGAAACAACTCCCTAAGCGACGGACCAGCCTCTTCGACCCGGGATTTGGTGTCAGGTTTACAGGGCTGCGCTATTCGGACATTTTGCGCAGTCATCGAATCATGAGGAGCGGGCATGGATTCCGGACCACTAGTTCAGGCAGGTAGCCCCATTGTTGGCGAGACCCCAAGTCTTGCCTTAGGGAGACCGGGGGGACCACGCCTCTATCTTGATCCGCCCTCGCAGGAATCCGCCATCGGAGAGTCTCTTCGGATTTTGCAGAAGCGAAAATGGGTGTGGATCTCCTGCTTGGTCACGATCTTCTCCGTCGTTGCGATTGCCAGCCTGAAGATGACGCCGGTCTACGACGCCAACGGCACGATTGAGATCAATAAACCCGATGCCAGTCTGAATTTTCAGAATTCCGCTACCTTCAGCCTGGACTACTACGATCCAACCGAGTTGGAGACGGAACTCAAGATTCTCCAGAGCGATCTGCTGGCCCTGCAAGTGATCCGGGAACTGAACCTGGACCGGCGCCCCGAGTTCTCCGGTCAGGCGCCACCGCCGCCTTCATCCAATCTCGATCTCGCCCCCGACCCGCTGCAGACTGATCCTTCTCGAGCCGCAGCGATGGTTGGAGGGTTCAAAGGGAATCTGCGAGTTGCTCTAAGTCCGAACACCCGCATCATCGAAGTTCACTACCGCAGCTCCGATCCCCAGACGGCCGCTGCTGTCGTAAACACACTGATGAAGACGTATGTTGAAAACAATTTCAAGGCCCGTTTCGAATCGACGATGCAGGCCTCGGATTGGCTGGGCAAACAACTCGTTGACTTGCAGATGAAGGTGGAGACTTCTCAGGAAAAACTCGTGCGCTACCAGAAAGAGCACGACATCCTGGGAGTCGACGAGAAACAGAACATCACGATGACGAAGTTAGACGAACTCAATAAGCAGCTCACTTCCGCCGAAAGTGAGCGCATGGAAAAGGAGGCGTTATACCGTCTGGTTGAGTCTGGCGACCCGGACGCAATCACTTCCAGCGCGGGCGGCCTGGACAATTCGGGCTCCTCGCAATCGGACTCGCAGCTGCTCGAGAGTCTCCTGGCCAAGCGGGCAGATCTCAAGATCCAGACTGCCGATTTGAGTACGCAGTTCGGCCCGTCGTATCCCAAGCTGGGCCAGTTAAACAATCAACTCAAGGAAATCGATTCGCAGATTCAGGCAGAGATGAAGCAGATCGCGGGCAAGATTCGCGGCCAATACACGACGGCCGTTCAGCGGGAAAATATGCTGCACGATGCCCTCCAACAGCAGAAGCAGGAAGCCAACAAGCTTAACGAGAGTGCCATCGAGTATAACCTGCTCAAGCGCGACGTTGAAACCAATCGCCAGCTTTATGAGGGACTTCTCGAAAAACTGAAAGAAGCGGGGGTCTCGGCGGGATTGAAATCCAATAATTTCCGCATTGTGGATAGTGCGCGCCCACCGACGGCTCCGGTCGAGCCCAACGTTCCGCGAAACTTAGCTTTTGCGATTGTCCTCGGCCTGACTTCCGGCATTGGACTGGCTTTTCTTTTGGAGGCTCTGGACAACACTGTCCGTACTACCGAACAAGCACATTTGATTTCTGGCCTCGCATCGCTGGGAATGATTCCCCTCGGTTCCAGATCTGCCCGGGAGGGCCCCAATCCGAAGCGATTGGTTATTGCGACCTCTAAGGAAGCGGTAGAACTTGTGACCCAGGTCAGGCCGCAGTCACAAATGGCGGAATCCTACCGCGCTCTCCGCACCTCGCTGTTGCTCTCCAACCTGGGAGCGCCTCCCAAGGTCATTATGGTGACGAGTGCTCTGCCCCAGGAAGGCAAGACGACAACCAGCATCAATTGTGCTGTGGTATTAGCGCAGAAAGGCGTGCGGGTCCTGCTGATCGACGCCGATTTGCGCCGTCCCAGCATCCACAAGACTTTGGGGATGGGCCCGCACAGCGGATTGAGCAATGTGTTGACCGGAAGCACCACGCTCGAGGAGGCGATCACCCGCACCGCGGTCCTTCCCAATCTATTCGTGCTGGCGGCGGGAACTCCTCCACCCAACCCGGCCGAACTGTTGGCCTCTGCCAACATGAAGGACATCCTGGCCCGGTTGAGTCAGGAATATGACCACATCGTAATCGATACGCCTCCGTCACTGTCTGTAACCGATGCGGTCGTGCTTTCCCCGCGCGCAGATGCCGTTGTGCTCGTCATCCGCTCGGGCTAGACTTCAAAGCAGGCTCTGCGCCGCGCGCGCGACATCCTCATGCAGGTCAATGCCAAGGTCGTAGGAGTACTACTCAATGCGGTCGACCTGAGGTCTCCGGATTACTATTATTATTACGAGTATCAGGGCAAGTACGCCGCTTACTACCGCGAGGAAAACTCGTCCGGTCACGATGAGGAAAGCGACGAAGGGGACGAGATCTCTCCCTCGTCGAGCAGTGCATAGCCAGAGGCTTTCCAGCCAGGCGACATGAAAATTCCTTTTAAGAGTTCCGCTCGCAAGCAACTGGTCACGGCCGCTGCGGTCGTGTTTTCTATTGCGTACGTTGGCTTGGTGGCGAGCCGGTTCGCGGCCTCGTGGCTGGGAAACCGGATTGAGTTATCCAGCCTTAAAAAAGCTGCCTGGCTCGATCCCGGCAATGCCGATTATCGCAATCACTTAGGCCGGTTCTACGATCTCGTCGCCCGCGATCCTGCGTTGGCGGTTGGGGAATACCGGGCGGCAGTACAACTCGATCCTCACTCCGCACGTTTTTGGTTCGACTTGGCCGGAGCGTATCAGGTTCTGGCAGACACAGCCAATCAGAGCGCCGCCCTGGAAAGAGCAATCCAGGCCGATTCCATGACGCCCGATGTGGCCTGGGAAGCCGCTAACCTCTACCTGGTTCAGGGGGAGAATGAAAAGGCTCTGCGTGAGTTTCGAGTCGTGATGGCAGGCGACCCCGAGCTCGCTCCGGCCGCCATCCGGTTCTGCTGGCATATCGAACCCGACGTGGACGCTCTTCTGCGCGACGTCATCCCACCCCGCAGCGAAGCCTACGTAGCGTTTCTTGGCCTGCTGGAAACAAAACAGGAAACCGCCGGCGCGGCTAAAGTGTGGAACGCAATGATGCAGGCCCATCTGCCCTTCGAACGGGGTTTAGCCTACGACTACATAAAATATCTACTCCAGCACAAGGAAGTCGACCAGGCAGTGCTGGTTTGGCACGAGAACGTCGATCGCTTCGGGCTTTCTTCGTACTTGCCGTCGTCAAACAATCTGATCATCAATGGCAGTTTCAGTCTTGAATTGTTAAACGCCGGCTTTGACTGGCAATATCAACCCCAATCCGGAGTCGACTTAACGCTCGATGCCAGCGACTTTCATGCCGGGTTGCGTTCCCTGACCATTACCTTTGATGGACCCGGAATCACAGACGCCGGGATCTATCAGTTCGTGGCCGTTCAACCAAATACAACCTACGACTTCTCAGCGTATTACAAGACCTCGGACATGGAAGGCGCCGGAGGGCCGCATTTCACGATTCAGGATATGTACACTCAGGCGGTCTACTACGAGAGCGACGAATTGAAGGACGCCAGCTTCTGGAAGTCCGCGGATGGCGAGTTCACTACCGGCCCGGAATGCAAACTGGTGGTGCTGCATGTCCGGCGGCTTCCAGCCGGCAGTCCAATCCGTGGTAAGCTCTGGATCGACGATTTTCATCTCACCAGAAAAGCGTCTTAGGCGAGCGGAACACCGGGAAAAACAGCAACTTTCATGCATCATCATCACAAGAAAAAAGAGCGGGAAAAAAAGAATGTTATCAGCCGTCAATGGCTGGACACGAGGCTCAACGAAATCCTGCTTTACGGGACGTTTGGATTGCTCATGTTCGGTCCAGCCGCGTTCGGCGCGGTCGAACCCTGGTCGACCTTCGTCCTGGAAACCGGCGCTGTTCTCCTCATGCTCCTTTGGCTCCGCAAACAATGGCTCGACGGAGAACTGACCATCCACTGGAATCCGCTGTTCCTCCCGATGGCGGGGTTCGGCCTTCTCATCCTTCTTCAAATCGTTCTCGGCACCAGCGCTTACAGACACGACACCATCTCAGGCGCCCTGCTTTACTGCACGTATGGCATGCTTTGTTTCCTTTCGGGGCAGACTCTGTTGCGCAGCTCACAGGCGCGAAAGGTCGCCGTGATTCTCGCGATCTTTGGTTTCACCATCGCGGCCTTTGCCCTGCTACAGGGGATTTCTTCCAACGGAAAGCTCTACTGGTTCTACCCAGTGAGTCATGGGGGATGGATTTATGGCCCCTATGTGAACCACAATCACTATGCAGGGCTAATGGAACTGCTCGTTCCCATTCCTTTGGTTATGTCCCTATCGCGATTGGCGCCAGAAAAGGAGCGCATCGCAGCCGGTATCACAGCAGCCGTCATGGTGGTTACAATTTTCCTCTCCGGCTCCCGCGGCGGGATGCTTGCCATTTTTGTTGAACTCGCGTTTTTCGTCACAGTGTTGCTGCGCCAGCGAAAAAGCCTCCGGATTGCCGTCGGCGCTGCTGCCTTCGTCATCGTGCTAGTCAGTTTGCTCGCGTGGCTGGGAGGAAAAGAGCTGACTTCTCGCGTTTCCAGCATCTCTACGGAAACCCGCACTGAGCTTTCCGGCGGGATGCGCCTCTCCATTGATCGCGATTCCATCCGCGTGTTCCGGAGCAAGCCGGTGTTGGGATGGGGCCTGGGAACCTTCCCCGTGGTTTATCCCCAGTACCGCAGCTTCTATACCAATTTTTTTGTGAACGAAGGTCACAACGACTACCTCCAGTTGCTGTGCGAGATGGGAGTGCTCGGCTTCGGAACCATGGTCTGGTTTCTCATCGTGCTTTATCGCACGGCCCTGCGCAAGATCCGGAACTGGGCTTCTGACGTGAGCAACGCCGTCACTCTGGCTTGCACTCTGGGCTTCACCGGAATCCTGGTGCACAGCGTGCTCGACTTCAACCTGCAGATTCCAGGCAATGCCGCGCTTTTCTATGTGCTATGCACTATCGCGGCCGCTCCCCCGTTGCTGCAGCGTTCGCGCAAACGTAAGCCAGCCTCTACCGAGCAAGAAGATATGTTGCCCGCTTCGGAAGTGGTCTAGCCGGCCCTGAGTTCCCTCAGCCAAGCACGGAATTAATTGGATGGAGGGACGAGCGCAAACTTAAGGTGCGGTTGCAACACCGCAGGCACAACCGTGGGCCGGTGTATGAGTTTGCTCGAGAAGTTGAGGAGCGCGAAGCGAAGCTCGCCGCCGCCGCTTATGGCCTGGTCGGACTGGCGGGGTTGTCGCTCTTAATCAGAACCCACGTCGTGACGCCAATGACAGCTCCGCCAGCGATGCCGACAGCGTAAGGAGAACTCAGGATCCCACCACCCGCTGCCGGTATTGCACCAGCCATCCGCTTGCGATCCTTCTTCTTGCTGCCCTTGGTATTGTCATTATCCGCGGTGTCAGTAGTTTCGGGCTTAGTTGTGTCTTGCCCTTGAGCCAGCGTCACAACATTCTTGCCATCGCTGATGGTCAGGTCGCCCTTGCGGGCAAAGATTCGCACAGTTCCGTCGATATCGGTGACGTTAAATTCCGTCCACGCATTTGACGCAGGTGTTACTTTCACATCCCCAGCGGTCGCGGCAATTTCTTTGGACGTCGATACGGTGACGCCCCCGTGTTCAATATCTACCGACACACCCTGGAACTGCACCAGCGAGTCGGAAAGAACCGTGATGCTTGATCCGGCCTCATTGATATTCGCCACCGAATCCGAACGGGTTTGGAGAAGATCGCCGGTAAAAATTGCGGAAGAAGCGCGAGGAACGTGCACGCCGTTCACCCAGGCGGCTCCGTTTGTGTAGAGCATGGCCGCATTGGAATCGGCCGCGAACAACGAACCGGGGAACAGAATCAATAGCACGCAACTTACCATACCGCGAAACGCGGACTTACCCATTCCCACACTCCGTTAATAACTGTTTTGGTGACCTTGCCCCGAATCGTACCCTCCTCGTTGTTGTGAGTCAATGCCTTTTGTGCCTGGAAACCCGTTTTCCGGTGGAAAACTTATCAACTCTTTAGCCGCAATTGCCGCTCTGGACAAGCGATTCTGTTCACTTCCACCGTTCCAAGACTGTCCACCAAACCAGCTTCTCCCACTCGCCCAAGCAAGTCTTCGCCCACTCCCGATGCGTCCACCAGCGAGTTCCGAACTCTGCGTCGTCGCGAGCCATTGATACCGAGAACGAATACCCCCGAAGCTCATGCCTGAAAATGCTCAGCGCGCGCCGCGTATGGAATTCCGAGGTGACAATCAAGATTCGATGCCCGCCCTCACCCACCAGGCATTTGGCAGCGTCATGCGTTTCATCGCGCGTCGAGAGCCCTTCAATCGGACAGATTCGGATTGCCGCTGCTTGCGGTGAGCCCTGCGCATATTTCTCGGCCAGCTGTACTTCGCTCGATCCAAAGATCATAGCTTCCGCAGGAACGTCAATGACTACGCGGCGGGCGTAGCCCTGCTCCAATAGCTGGACTGCCCGCGCCGGACGATGATCGGTCTCGCCCGCCAGAACCAGAATCACATCTGAGGGTTCCGGAGCATCCACCACCAGCAGTCGACCGGCATTCGCAGCGAACACCAGCAACATCGCAGTCAGCACGAGAGCGACGGTCCAAAGTCGTATTCTTTTTCTCTGGCCCAAGTCTTTGGTCAATCGCTCAACCCTTTCTTCGATCCTTTTCTTACTTCGCTGAACTCAGCTCTTACATGTTTGAAGCCCCAGACTTTGACTGCTGCCTGCCGCTCACCCCGAAGGCCGCCCCGCTTCATCGTGCTAGAATTGAAGCGCTTCGTGCAGTTCATCCAAGCTTCATTCCGGAAAAATATTTCATGACGACTTCCTCTGCCGCCGACACGTCTTTTGATCAGCTCAAGACCAGAATCCAGCAACGCCAGGCCCGCATTGGCATCATCGGCCTTGGGTACGTAGGACTTCCCCTGGCTTTGCTGTACAGCGAACAGAAGTTCCGGGTCACCGGCTTTGACATCGACCCTCGCAAGATCGACAGTCTGGCCAAGGGCAGTTCCTACATCTACCGTATCGCGGCGGAGGAAATCCAATCTGCCCAGGCGCACGGATTTTCCGCCACCGCAGACTATTCGCAACTCACCGACATGGACGCGATTATCATCTGCGTTCCCACACCGCTCAATGAATACCACGAGCCCGACCTCAGCTACATCACCGACACGACCCACTCCATCGCTCCTCACTTGCGCGCCGGGCAACTCGTTGTGCTTGAGAGTACGACCTATCCCGGCACCACCGAAGAAGTAATGATCCCCATCCTCGAAAAGGAAAACCGGGCCGGTCTCAAAGCCGCGCGCAACGCGCCTTCCACAGGAAAGGAATTTTTTGTCGCATTCTCTCCCGAACGCGAAGATCCCGGCAACACGACCGTCGCACGCCGTGATATTCCGAAGGTCGTCGGAGGATTAAATGCGCAGGCGTCGGAACTCGCGGGGGCGATGTATGGCTCCATTTTCGCGCGCACCGTTCCGGTCTCTTCGCCCGCGGCTGCGGAAATGACAAAGCTGCTCGAGAACATTTACCGCTGCGTGAACATCGCTCTGGTCAACGAACTCAAGCTGCTGAGCCTGCGCATGGGCATCGACATCTGGGAAGTCATCGAAGCCGCTTCCACCAAGCCTTTCGGCTTCCATCCGTTTTATCCCGGGCCCGGACTGGGCGGACACTGCATCCCGATCGACCCCTTTTATCTCTCCTGGAAAGCCAAAGAATTTGATTTCCGCACCCGCTTCATCGAACTCGCCGGGGAGATTAACAACAATATGCCCTACCACGTTCTTTCCGCGGTGGGCCACGCGCTCAACGGCCACAAGAAGGCCGTGAATGGTGCGCGGGTTCTGATCCTGGGCGTGGCCTATAAGAAAGACATCGACGATTTGCGCGAGTCGCCGGCACTCACCATCATCGAACTTCTGCAAAAAGATGGAGCCCAGGTTAGCTATAACGATCCCTACTTCCCCATCATTGGCAAAGGCCGGAAATACGATCTGCAGATGAAGCGCGCGGAGTTGAAGGATCTGGGGCAATATGACTGCATTGTGATCGTGACCGACCACTCCGATTACGACTATCGCCACATCGTCGACCAGGCCAAACTCGTGGTCGACACCCGCAACGCCACCCGGGGCATTCAGAGCGAAAAAATCGTGCGCTGCTAAAGGGCCTGTAGCGGGCCCTAGGGCCGCCTCCGTGGCAGTGGGAAATCTGTCCACACAGGGTGTAGTTTAGTGCATCCCCCTTCCCCGACTTCCTGTCGCGACGCGACCAATATCTCGTAACCGGCTGATGCTACGGGTTTTGTCAGTTTTCCTCGGCCCTACAGAATGGCCTGTATCGTGCATATCCCAGGGTGGGATAGTACACTTTTAGTTGTCCTGCCGTCCCAGGTCCCCCAGCGTTTCGAAAGGCAGGAGAACTTTTACGCAGTCCATGGGGTTTGAGCCGTTGTACCAAACATTGCACCAACCATTTACACATTGAACCGGTACGCATTGAAATCGTTGTAACATCATCTTTCGGGCTTCATTTTTCGTACCATCAGAATTCTGTACCATCAGAGTTGATTATGCCGTTGCCTTTCAACCAATCAAACCTGTTCACCCCGCTCCCGCAATGGAAGATGCCATGGTCTGAGCTGGTCTGGAGTTATGGCGCTCAGGCGGTTGCCATCGCCATTCTGGTTTGGATTCCGGTCCTCCATCCTGAGATCATGGAAGGCCCGAAGAAGGATTACCACGCCATCGAGTTGGTTCCAACCCCGGTCCCGGTCAATCACACGCCGCAGCGGCAGCTTCCGAAACCGGTTCTGGTGGCCAAGCTTGACCCTCCGCCGGCAGATATCAGCCTGCCCGCTCCTCAACCTCTGCCCAAGCCGAGAATCAAGCCGGAGGTAGCGCCCGCTCCTGAAGTGAAGATTGCCGAAAAGAAACTTGACCTGCCGCCTTCTACGGCGCCGGTGATTCCCAAGAAAATCGTAGCAACGAACCTCTTCTCAACCGGCAGTTCGGCGCCCCAAACCATCGACCGCGCCCCGGAGAAGGTGCAAACTGGTGGCTTCGGCGATCCGAACGGTGTCCCCGCGAAAACCACGCAGACGAGAGCCGTCAACATTGCCCAGGCGGGCGGATTCGACATGCCCACCGGGCCAGGCTATGGCAATGGAAGCGGCGGAGCCAAAGGTGTCCGCGGCGTAGTTGCCAGCACAGGATTTGGCGGCGGCGTTGCCACCAGCGATCCGCATGCTTCTCGCGGCGCTGTGCGCCAGGCGGGATTCGGCGATGCCGATGTTGCCGCTCCTCCCACGGTTCAGTCGCATCCTGCCGCCCAGGCTGCGGCGAAAATTGTGCCCGCGGAAATCCTTTCCAAGCCGACGCCCATCTATACGGACGAAGCCAAGGCCCAACGCATCGAGGGTGAGGTGCTGCTTGAGGCCATCTTCGAAGCATCCGGTAAAATACATGTGTTGCGGGTAGTCCGCGGACTCGGGCACGGACTCGACGACGCTGCGGTGCACGCCGCCGAGCAGATCCGCTTCAAGCCGGCGTTGAAGGACGGCCAACCTTCAGACTCGACGGTCGTTTTGCACATCATTTTTCAATTAGCGTGATCTTGTCCCAGAAGGTTCTTATGCAGATTGTTCGTTCGGGCTCGATATTGGTTCTCGTGGTGCTGGTCTGCGCTTTCGCCGCCACCGCTCAAGACTCGCCTCCAGCGGGGCAACCTGCGGCGGCGCAGCCGGCGATGGCGCAACCAGCGATCGCTCCTGGCGCTACCACTGCGATGACCGCGCCCGCTGCTTCACCCGCTCAAGCAGCGCCTACTCAAAACACCGAATCGCTGCCGACTCCAGCCGCCACGATCAACGACGTGATGGATCGCGTGGTGCAGCGTGAGCACTTGTTCATGGCGCAGATGCGTCACATGCATCCCATGATCGAGACCTACCTACAGGATTTGAAGGACGACAAAGACGGGAACACCACTCCCGTGAAAGATCAGTATTTCCTTGGCCGGCTTGACATGTCCGACGGCCCTGAGGACGTTTCCTTCGTCGGGCAACCGGGGTTCGGTCATCGCATGGTCGCGAAGCTGACCGGTGTTTACTCCCTGCACTTCCTACCCATGGGCTTTGCCCAGATGGTGGTGGTCGACTCCGATTTTCAGAAAAAGTATTACAACTACACTTTCGTCCGGCGCGAATTCCTGGGTGAAGTGCGGTGCCTCGTCATCGATATTCAGCCCAAGGAAGGTCAGAAGGTCTCGCGCTTCGTAGGCAGGATCTGGGTCGAAGACCAGGATTACAACATCGTTCGCTTCAATGGAAGCTATTATCCGCAGCCCAAGATTAATTTCTTTTTCCACTTCGACAGTTGGCGCCTGAACATGCGCCCAGGAACCTGGCTGCCGGCCTATGTCTACACCGAAGAATCGAACCTCAAGACCGGGCTGACCAAGACTCTGCACTTCAAAGCGCAGACCCGGCTCTGGGGCTATGACCTGAAAAGTCTGGGGAAAAACGAGGAGTTTACCCAAATTCTGATCGATTCTCCGCAATCAGTGAATGATCAGAGTGCCACGGCTTCCGATGCCACGCCGGTTGTCGCCGAGCGCATGTGGGAACAACAGGCCGAAGAAAACGCCGTAGACCGCCTGCAGAAGATTGGCCTGCTGGCGCCTCCCGGCGAGGTCGACAAGATTCTCTCTACGGTTGTCAACAATCTGCTGGTCACCAACAACATTGACCTGCAGGGAGACATTCACTGCCGCACTCTATTGACGGCTCCTCTCGAGTCATTCACCATTGGCCACACCATCGTCATGAGTCGCGGCTTGATCGATGTTCTTCCGGATGAAGCCTCCCTGGCCATGGTGCTGTCGCACGAACTTAGCCACATTGTGCTGGGACATCGTCTCGACACCAAACTCGCTTTCAACGACAAGATGTTCTTCCCCGATGAAGAGTCCTTTCAACGCCTCGACTTCAAGCGCAACCCGGTGGAAGAAGCAGCCGCCGACGCCAAGGCTCTTGAGCTGCTTAAGAATTCTCCGTACAAGGACAAGCTGGGCAATGCCGGATTATTCTTGAAGGCCCTTCAGGAAAAGGCGCCCGACCTGCAACACCTGATTCGCCCTCACCTGGGAAACAGCTTTGCCGATAAGAAGAACGTCCGTATGGCAGCCCTGCTGGCCTCGGCCCCGAGCCTGGACGAGAAGCGCCTCGATCAGATTGCGGCTCTGCCGCTGGGCGGCCGCATCAAAGTCGATCCTTGGACGGATCAGGTAGAACTTAACAAGTCCAAGCCGGTAGCGTTGACCTCAGCGCGCGAGAAAATGGAGTTCGAAATCACTCCCTTTTTCCCCTACCTGATGCGGTTGTCTGCCAATGGTACGGACAAGGTTGCGCTCACGACCGGATCGCCGTCACAAACTCAACAGAAATAATTTGCTTTGGAAATCTCGTTAGGAAAAGCTGTTGGGGACCTTCTCGGAAGAAACCTTCTTTTAGGGACGCAAGGGAAGGGCGGAACAACTTGCGCACGCAGAAGGATTGGGCCCGCATCTGGCAGCCTTCAGCGCTTGTTTCAGATAAGCCGCGATCGCCGCCTACTGAATGGCGCTTCCGACCTGAGAAAACACGTTATTCGCGTTCGAACCGATGAGCCGGATCGTGCCCACGACAATGACCAGAATCACTGCCAACATCACTGCGTATTCCGCAATGTCCTGTCCACGCTCATCGTTCCAGAGCTGCTTTAACCGTTTCACCACGGGGCTCCTCTTTCTCACTTTATGACGGCTATGTCCCTATTCCAACAAGGACCCCGCCGCCGCTCACACGTACCCTACCCACAGTTTTCCCAAGCTGATCTGTAACGGAATTGTAGTATTCCAACCTACCCCCGCCAATGGCACGGAAGTGCCACGGCGCCATTCCGCATGGCCTGAGGCGTAACTCCTGCTCAGGCAATGCTTTTCAGCGGCAAAGCTTGATTCACCGCAAACAGCGCCAGTTCCAGCCGAGTTGAGACGCCCAGTTTGTCAAAAATGTTGCTGAGATGGTGCTTCACCGTATCTTCGCTGATCTTGAAATATTCGGCTATTTCCTTGTTAGAGTACCCCGCCACCACGGCCGACACGATTTCGAGCTCGCGCGGGGTCAGGCCAAATTTCTTCTGCCGCGCCTCGTCGTGCGAAGACTGCATCAGCGTACGCAGGTACTGCACCAGGTTTGAGACGCTCTCGCGTCCCACCCAATACTCGCCGGCCATTACCGTATGGATCGCTTTCAACAAAAGCTGCGTCGCGGAATCCTTGAGCACCACGCCACGCGCGCCCAGTTGCAACGCTTCGACGATCTGGCTTTTTTCCGCAGCCGCAGTCAGAAGAATCACGCGCACCGGAGTCGCATTCGCCGGCATACTCAAATCCCGCAGAGCCTCCAGTCCCGGGTGCTTGGGCATGGCCAGATCGAGCAGGAGAATGTCTGGCTTCAATTGCCGCGCCAGCTTCACCGCTTCGGCGCCATCCGAGGCCTCGCCTAGAACCTTCAAGTCGGCCTCGGCTTCCAGCAACCGCCGCAGGCCATCGCGGAAGATAGGATGGTCATCGGCAATCACGAGACGAACCGGCTGCGCTTTTCTAAAATTCATGAGGCACTTCCCCGCCGCGAGGCACGCTGATTTCCAGACGCGTTCCCTGTCCGGGATTTGATTCTACCGTGAGTCCCCCGGCAATTAAACGCACCCGTTCCTTTATGATCATAGGCCCTTTTCCTGCTTCTTCCATCTGATCCTGGTTATAACGGCCGGCAAACGGAAAACCTTTACCATCGTCTTCCATCGTCAGGTTCCACTTTTCCTTACTCGACGCCAAACGCACCAGCGCGTGCCGTGCCCCGCTATGTTTTCGCACATTGACCAGTCCTTCCTGCACAATGCGCAGGATCTCGCGGCAAACGCGTTGCGGCATGTCCAGTTCCTCGAGTTCGGTGACAAACCGCGCCTGGATTCCGGTCTCCCGCTGAAAGCGTTCGACGGTGTCGTTCAGAACCCCGAGCAGCCGCTGTGCGTCAACATCGATGGCTTTCATCTGCTGCATCAGCTCGCGCAACTTGAGCACTTCTTCGCGCAGCAGTCCCTGGATGCGGCCTAGCTCCGATCCGATTGGCTTGCCGGCGTCGGACTGCCGCCGCAAAACGTCCACCTGCATTTCCACTGCAATCAGCGACTGCACCGCGCCGTCATGCAGTTCCCGCGCAAAGCGCGCCCGTTCGGCCGCTCCCGCGCGGCGCCGCAGCCGGTGCAAAAGATAAACGTTGTAGACCGCCGGACCAACCTGGCGGACTAGATCCAGCAGAAAGCGCAGTTCCTCCTGTTTCTCGCCCCGCCACACCGGGTCGAATAGAAATACCCGGCCTCTCCACTCCCCCCCAAACAGAAACGAAACCGTGACCATCGAGTCAAATGTCTGAACCTCGCGCAGTTGCGAAATGGATGCGAGGTTCGCCACCGGAACTGCGTGACCGGTCGCATCCAGTGCCAGGGTGGTCCAGCGATCGCCTTTGATGGAGGCGTAACACACGTCCCCGGGAAAATCGTCCAGATAAATCTTCGCGTCGCGCAATCCGGATTCCAGCCAGCGGAACTCGGACGGCGCGTTTTCTTTGGCCCGGTTCAACTCGCCCACGAAGACCCGATGGCTGTGCGCTTCCTGCGATGCCACCAGCATCCGCGATGCCCCATACATCGACATAGCCTCGTGGAAGATCTGTTCAATTGTCCCCGTCAGGCCGGCTTCCACCCGCACCCGCGACAGCGTCCCAGTAATGACGGCCTTTTCTGCCCGCAGATGCTTCTGCTGCTCGGCCAAATATCCCAGCAACAAACCCATCACCAGCAGATAGACCGACAGCATGAACAGTCGCTGAGGCTCGAACTCGGGCACTCTCACGCGCAGCCCGTTCAACACCGCCCAGGGCAAAGCGCCCCCTGGCCCCAGATGGAGGTGCAGAAGCACGAAGCTTTCCATCCACAGCAGAGCGACCTCCGCCGCCGCCGTCGCTAGCGTTTCCCAAAGTCCCCACCGATACGCAGCTGCCGCCAGGACGAAAAAAAAGAAAAGATAAAAAGGCGCTCTTGGACCTTCCGCGAAGATCGAAATCAAGGCCGGCCAGGCCACATCGCCAGCGTGCACCAGAAGCCGAAAGCCTGCGGTCGATTGCTGCCTGCGCTTCAGCAGCATCAGGATCAGAATCGCATTCGCCAAATAAAATACGAAAAGGCCGTACGCCGCCCACGAGTTCCCCAGCTCAGTGGGATCCATTCGGATCGCCACCAGCGTGGCAACTGCCAGAAACACGCGGGCAGTCGCCAGCCAGCGCTCGATCCGACGCGTTTCCCCCGGATCAGGCGGGATTCTCAGTCTCCAGGAATGTTGATAGCGCTCAACCAGCGGATTCAATCGCGTCCATCTCCCCGGACGTGGTGGCGGCTTCGCTGCATACTATTGCTGCATATTATTGAATGAGAAAAGCTTACCAGCAAGTGAGGCTTTGGTGTACCCACTTGTCCCGCATTTGCCTTTGGCCTCGTTTAAGTGGCACATGAGTTACTACAGTAACCAATGTGGCCCACGGATCGCATCTAAAATGGCTGCAGAGGACTGTCTTGAGCAAGCGCAACAAATTGTGGCTGGGGGCGGTCGCTGCTATATTGGCGACCCTGGTGATGGGTGCGCTCGCCCTGCCCAAGTCGTTTGCCCTGGCCGCGCTGTGTGACATCACCGATACTCTGCTGCTGGCTTCGGGCGCGGCTGCCTTCATTCCTTTGGCCGTACGCTCTCGCGGCCGCATGCGGATGTTCTGGTCGCTCATTGCCCTGGGCCTTACTTTCTGGCTCGGCTATCAAGTCTTTTGGACGTATTACGAGGTCCTGCTCCGCCGCGAAGTGCCCGACCTCTGTATCGGCGACATCGTGCTCTTTCTGCATCTGGTTCCTCTAATGGCGGCACTGGCGCTCCGTCCGCACGCCCCTCGCGACGAATATGCCGCGCGGCTGGGCCGCCTCGATTTCGCGCTGCTGCTGGTGTGGTGGTTCTATCTTTATGTCTTGATCGTCATGCCCTGGCAATATGTTGTGGTCAACGTAGCGGCCTATGATCGCAACCTGAACACCGTCTATCTAACCGAAAATGTCGCGTTCCTGGCCGCACTGTTCGCCTGCTGGATCGGCAGCAAAGGTCACTGGAGGACTCTCTACGCAGGACTGTTCGGCATGAGCTTCTGTTACACCTTGGGCTCCGCGCTCGCCAACTGGGCAATCGTCCGGAACGTCTACTACACAGGCGGCTTTTACGACATTCCTCTCGCAGCTTCGATGGCATGGATCACTTGGATTGGGCTGAATACCAGGGCCGGAGAGCCCCAGCGCGATGCCCGCGAAACTTCCACCGTCTACGGAGTATGGGTCGCGCGCTGCAGCATGATTGCGGTTTTTTCGCTGCCTCTGTTCGCTGCCTGGGCGATGTCGGATAGCGCGGTTTCGCCGCACATTCGCGTGTTTCGACTGGCGCTGACTCTGGCCGCCGCATTCCTCATGGGACTGCTGGTCTTCGCGCGCCAGCATCTGCTGGACCGCGAACTGATCCACCTGCTCGACCAGTCGCAGGACTCGTTCGACAATCTGCAGCGCCTGCAGGCGCAGATTCTTCAGTCGGAAAAACTGGCATCGATAGGTCAGTTGGTCGGCGGCGCGGCCCACGAACTCAACAACCCCATCACTGCCATGCTGGGATATTCCGACATGCTGTTGAGCACACATCTCACCGCCGAGCAGCGCCCCCTGGCGGCAAAAATTGGACAGTATGTTCGCCGCACCAAGTCGCTGGTCGCCAGCCTCATCAGCTTTGCCCGGCAGGCGCCCGCGCCCAAGAGTCCGGTTGATCTCAACACGCTGGCCCGCACCGCCGTCAAGCTGACGGAACCCCAGTGGAAGGCTCTCGGCATCGAAGTTCGAACCGAGTTTGATCCCGCGTTGCCCAAGGTTTTGGGCGATTCGAATCAATTGCTGCAGGTCTGCCTGCAACTCGTAGCGAATTGCCTGCACGTGCTAAACGAGCGCGGAGGCCGGGTCGTAACTGTGAGCACCAAATCGGAGAGAGACATTTCCATAGTGCAAATCGCGACCGAAGCGGTGCCGGTCACCCTGTCGGCTGACGGCGCCGCAGCTCCGGTTGATCTCGCAGACGGTCTGGGATTGAGCGCGTGTCAGGGCATTCTGCACGAGCACCATGGTCAGATCTCACAAGAGCGCCGCGAAAATGGCGCCATCCTGTTGCGTGTAGAACTTCCCATCACCCAATCAGCTCCGGTCAAACCGAAAGACTCGACAGTGCCGGTGATGTGGCAGTCTCAACCGTACGCTTGAGTTGCCCGCATGCGGCGTAAATATCCCGCCCCCGCGGACGCCGCACGAACGCCGGAATTCCGCCCGCGCGCAGAATCTTCTGAAACTCCGCGACTCGCTCCACGCCCGGCGTCGTGAAGTCAATTCCCGGGCCCGGGTTCAGTGCAATCAGATTCACCTTGCAACGCATGCCCTTCAGCAGTTCCACTACCTCCCTCGCGTTCTGCGGCTCATCGTTCACTCCCCCGAGCAGGACATACTCGAATGTGATCCACTCGCGCGTCCGCAGCGGATAAGCTCGTGCCGCCGTCATCAGCATCTCCAGATTCCATTTCTTATTCAGCGGCATCAGCCGGGTGCGCAGCGCATCATTCGAAGCGTTCAAAGAAATCGCCAGCTTGGGCCGGATATTCTCTCCGCCAAGATCATGAATGCGCGGCACGATTCCCGCAGTCGATACCGTCATGCGCCGCTCGGCAATGCCGACTTCCTCCACCAGCAGCCGCGCCGCCTTCACAAAATTCTCGTAGTTCAGGAACGGCTCGCCCATGCCCATAAAAACCAGGTTGATGCGATCCTCAGGCGGCGAAACGTTCTGGTCCTTGAGCACCGCGCAGACTTGACCGACGATTTCTCCGGCGGTCAGATTACGCTTCACTCCCAGCAAGGCCGTCAGGCAGAACTGGCAATCGACAGCGCACCCCACCTGGCTGGAAATGCAAATCGTCGAACGCCCTTGATTTTGCCCCTGCCTCGGCCTACGGGTCCGTTGCCGATCTTCTTGTGTCTGAGGATCTTGTTGTCGATCTTGCGAGCGACTTGACTGCTGATCTTGCTCCTGTTTTCGGGTGGCGCAGCGCTTCAGCGCTGCGATGGGCTCCTTTTCTGAGAGGGCTTCAGCCCCCGAGGGACATAGGTCTGCGAACCGCTCTGCCTCTTGCCCCGCCTCGCTTCCATCCCCCGCTTCCCCACCGTCCCCCTCCGGCATCCACACCGTTTCCACGCTTTGCCCGTCAGCAAATGCAATCAGATACCGCACCGTCCCATCCTGGGACACGAATCGATTTTCAATCCGCGGCAAGCCGATCACGACGCCCTCTTCCGCCAGCTTTGCACGAAGTTCCTGCGACAGCGTCGAGATCTGCTCGATCGACTCCACCCGCTGCCGATACACGGAATCCGCGATCTGCCGGGCACGAAAAGGCCGTTCGCCCATGCTCGCTACCAGGGTAGCGAGTTCGTTGCGATCCAACCCCAGCAAAGCGATTTGCGATAAATCTTTCATAACTAACTGATTCTAAATAACTAAACTATTCTCGCACACCGAACTGCCCTATGTCAGAATAGTCAAAGACTCCTTCGCCGAGTCCTCAGCTTTGAACCGGCGTCTAATAGAAGGTTATCATCACCGAAAATCTGAAAATGGCCAAAGAAGTCCGCAACATTCGTCGTCAAAAGCTACCTAACGGGCTGACCGTCATCACCGAGCAGATGCAGCACATCCGCTCCGCTTCGATCGGAATCTGGCTGCAGACCGGTTCGCGCGACGAAGAGGCCGAATGGAACGGCATCTCGCATTTCATTGAGCACATGGTCTTTAAGGGGACCAAGCACCGCACGGCGGAAGAAATCGCGCGCCAGGTCGACTCCATTGGCGGCAACATGGATGCCTTCACCGCCAAGGAATGCATCTGCTTCAACGTCAAGGTGCTCGACGAACATGTCCCTACCGCGCTCGATATTCTCAGCGACCTGGTGCTGAATCCCAATTTTGATCCCACCGACATCGCCCGCGAACGCGGCGTGATCATGGAAGAAATTAAAATGGACGAAGATAATCCCGACTATCTCGTCCACGAAATTTTTACCCAGAATTTCTGGAAAGATCATCCCTTGGGCAAACCGATCCTCGGAACCAAGGAGACTGTAAAGCGCTTCGAGCGCCAGCCCATCGTCGATGCCTACGCCCACCGCTTTGCCCCAGGAAACATTATCGTGTCGGCAGCCGGCAATCTCGATCATGACCGCTTCGTCGAACTCGTAACCCAGCACTTCGAGCACATGAAGCCGTCTAAGAACGGAAATGGCTTCCATTCTTCCGCTCCAAAGATTGTTTCGCGCATCATTCTCCGCAATAAGAAAGCTCTGGAGCAGGTGCAACTGTGCCTCGGCGTGCCCGCGCATCCCATCGCGCATGAGAAGCGCCATGCCGGTTATATTCTCAACACCTTGCTCGGTGGAGGCATGAGTTCCCGCCTCTTCCAGAACATCCGTGAGCGCCAAGGCCTGGCTTACTCGATTTACAGCGATCTCAATCCTTATCGCGACACTGGATGCCTTGCCGTTTACGCCGGCACTTCGCTGGCGTCCGCCTCCAAAGTCGTACAGTCTGTGGTGAAAGAGTTCCGTAGCCTCAAGGCCGAATCTGTACCCGAAGAAGAGCTCAAGCGTTCGAAAGCCCAGCTTAAGGGCAGCCTGATGCTATCGCTCGAATCGAGCACCGCCCGCATGTCGAATCTCGCTCGCCAGGAAATGTATTTCGACCGCTTCTACGACCTCGACGAACTCATCGAAAAAATCGAAGCTGTCACCGCCGACGATCTCACGGAACTGGCCAATGAGTTCTTCAAAACCGAATCGGTTGCGGTAACTGTATTGGGAAATCTCCCCGGCCTGAAGTTGACCCGCGACCAACTGGCCTGCTGACACCCATGCGATCCTAAGCTGGTTAGAGGTTCAAGGAGCAAAGAACAAAGAGCGAGGAGGGAAGAGCAAAGAGCGGGATGAAGCTCGCCATCTCCACCGCCGGTCCAGCCGACGCCCTTGAACTGGCCGCGCTCCACACCGCGGTGGCAGAAGATCTTACTCGCCGCTACGGCCACGGTTTCTGGTCAACCAAGACTTCAGAGAAAGGTGCGCTGCTCGCCCTCCGAAATGCGCGCGTGCTGGTCGCACGCCGAGGCAAAACCGTCGTCGGAACTCTGAACCTGCCCACCAAAAAGCCCTGGGCCATTGATGTCTCTTATTTCACGCCCGTGGGAAAATCACTCTATCTCACTGGCATGGCCGTGACTCCACTCATGCAGCGCCACGGAATTGGCCGCCGCCTCATTAAGGAAGCGGTCAAACAAGCCCGGGCCTGGCCTGCCGATGCCATCCGCCTCGACGCTTTCGATGCCGACGCGGGCGCTGGCGGCTTCTACGCCAAGTGCGGCTTCCGTGAAGTCGGGCGCGTCGTGTATCGGAAGAATCCGCTAATTTACTTTGAGCTGGTCCTCTCGAACTCAACCGAAAAACGGAACTTGCCGTAACTTCTGCTCGCGCGGCTCATCCCATCTCTGCCCGCAGGTCAGAGCCTGCCGACAATTTCAAAATTATCCAAGGAGATTCACCATGAAAAAGATTTTCAGCACTATGCTGCTCGCTTCTGCCCTGACCGCATCGATGGCCGCCTTCACGCAGGACCAAATGCAGCAGGACACCATGAAAAAAGACGACGCCAAGCAAGACACCATGAAGAACGATCAGATGAAGAGTGATCAGATGAAGAGTGATCAGATGAAGAGTGATCAGATGAAGAGTGATCAGATGAAGAGTGATCAGATGAAGAGCGATCAAATGAACTCGGACAAACCTGCGACCACGTCCACGACCGCCAAGCCAAAAACCAAGAAGGCCGCCAAGCAAGGCACGATGAAAAAAGATGACATGAAGAAAGACGATATGAAGAAAGATGACATGAAGAAGGACGACACCATGAAGAACGACCAGATGAAGCAGAACTAAATCAACTGGCTCGCCATCACGGCGCGGGTTCTCAACCCGCGCTATTTTTCAGCTTACCGTAACTGCGATCTCTTTCGATTCCCTTATCGCCCACTAGACACAATTTCTTCGTCCGCATCGGCGTCCGCCTCCGACTCCAGCGCGGAGTGACCCGCGTCCGCCGTGTGCAAATATTCCCGCAAACACCGCAGGCACGGGACGTACCCCTGCGCCATCGCTTCCTTGGCCGTCAGCGTCCGCTCCGTGGCTTTGTTGTGAATAACCCCGCAGCCAGGCACATGAAAAACCTTGGCATCAGCCGTAACCACCACCAGCATATCCGGGGGAATACCCTGTCCCGGCTGCGCATGTTCTGACTTCAGTTCCGGACCCGAGGTCATCGAGTTCGCCACATGCAATCCGCCGGCAAACAAAGCCAAAGCTGCCACTGGGACCAACCATGCTGACCACGTCGACCAGCGACTGCTGCGAACGCGAGCACTCTGCGCCAGCCGTTTTTCCAGCCGCCGCCCAAATCCGGCGGGAACTTCGATTGTCTGCTCGTCAATCATGCGCTCGTCGGAATACAACTGGATCACATTGCGCGCTCCCGCCAACACCGACGAGCAACTCTTGCACGTGCGGAAATGCTCGTCCATGGCGGATCGCAGCCCCGCATCCACTTCGCCTTCAATGTAGTTCGAAATCTCCTGCCACATCTGTTCGCAATTTACCGCTCCTCTGTCGTCTTTCGAGTTCACCATGGCTTATGTCCCTTCTCGAACGGCAGCCGGCTGAACCAGCCTTGCTCCCATCCAGCGGCCAGCAGATCGCGCAACATCAGTCGCGCCCGCAACAGCCGCGTCTTCACCGAAGCCACCGAAATTCCCAGCGCTTCGGCAGTCTCCTGAATGTTTAACTGTTCCATGTCGCGCAGTACGAAGACTTCGCGATACTTGCGATCCAGTGTTGCCAGCGCGTCCGCCAGTTTCAGGCGGACCTCTTTGCGCTCCAGCGCTTCGGAAGGGATCTCGCGCCAGTCGGCGAAGTCGCGCGGCGCGTAGTCGCTTTCTTCGTCACGCCGGTCGTCAATGCCTTCCATCAACACCGTTCGCTCCCTTCGCCGCCGCATCAGTGCCTCGTTCACCGTAATCTGAATCAACCAGGTGCTGAAGCGGGCCTCCGCCCGAAATTGCCGGATGTTGGCAAACGCCTTCAGCATCGCTTCCTGCGCCGTGTCCTCGGCGTCGGACTCATTGCGGAGAATCGCCAGCGCCGCCGCGTACACTCGCCGTTCATAGGGCCGCACCAGTTCATAGAACAATTCGTTCTGCCCCCGCTGCACGCGGGAGATCAAGTCCTGCTCGCGCGTAGTAGACCCCTGCGCCGGACTCTTCAACCCCGAATTGTTCAGCACAACATTTGGTTCGGCCATCGTGTCGCGCACTCGTAAGTAGCCCGGATCTTTAATAGTCCGGATCTTTCTTCCAACCCGTCAGCATGGAAACGAAGTTACTCCAGCCGTGCAGGACCACCATCACCAGATGCCCGAACACAAATCCTAAAATCGCCCACATCACGAGAAAATGTAAAAACCGCGCCCAATGAAACCCGCCCATCAGCCACGCCAGCCATGAGAACTGTACCGGCTTCCACACCGCCAGCCCGGTCGCGACCGAGAGCACGCCCAAGCCAATTGCGGCCGTGTATGCCTGTTTCTGCAGCGGGTTGTAAGCCTCACGCGCCTCAGGCTTGGGCCCGAAAAAGAAGTAATGCTTCACCATCGGCCACACTCCCGGGATATCGCGGCGTGTAAACAACACCTGCCGGTAGTGACCGCTGAAGATTTGATAGCCGAGATAGACCAGCCCGGTGGCGATGTAAATCCACATGAACGTAAGGTGCCATTGCAGCGCCCCGCCCAGCCATCCCCCAATGGCGAATGATTTCGGCCAGTTCAGCAAGTCTTTCTGTGGAATCTTGGCGCCAAAACTCGGAAACGCCCTAAAAATCTGCAGTCCGCTGCCCACCATGACGAACAGCGAAATCGCGTTCGCCCAGTGACATAACCGTACCGGCAGCGGATGTTCATACACGGCGCGAGCCACGGTCTCAGAGTCTTCTCCGGTCGTACGCACGATATCGATTGCCGCACCGCTCATGCTTTTGTCTCCGAATCCTGAATTGCTGCTTGTTAATCGCTGTCAATCGGCAATCAGCATTCAAAAATCAACAATTGTCTTTCACAGTCCGTAAAACTCCGAATACCCCTGATCCTCCCAATATCCAACCTTCTCGAGAACGTTGGTGACCTTCAAGTCAGTCAAATACTTGGCCTGCTTGTAGCCAATCTTTGTGGGGATGTTCAGACGCAAAGGCGCCCCGTGCTTGCGGGAGAGCGGCTGATCGTACATTTCGTAACAAAGCAGGGTTTGCGGATGCAGCGCCGTCGCCATGTCCAGCGATTCATAGTAGTCGTCGGCACAAGCTACGGTAATGAATCGCGCCGACGTGTCGGCGCCGATCATCGCCAGAAAATCCGCCAGCCGCGCGCCCCCGAAACGCCCGATCACATCCCATCCCTCGACACAGACGTGACGGGTATTCTGTCGCACTCGTGGCAACAATTGAATCTGCTCGAGCTTGTAGTCGCCCGGCTTCTGCACCGCTCCGCTCACGGTTAAAGTCCAATTTTCGAAGATCACTCCGGGATCCTCAACGTCGTATCCGTTAATGGGGAACTTCTCGAACGGTGTCAGATCCGCATCGG